>Ga0181520_10000225_pt1 | contig 121942 bp, 112 predicted proteins | sample PEATcosm2014_Bin_29_FD_132451 | JGI IMG/M metagenome (GOLD analysis project Ga0181520, IMG submission 132451) | Peatland microbial communities from MTU Mesocosm Facility, Houghton, MI, USA - PEATcosm2014_Bin02_30_metaG | ecosystem: Environmental > Terrestrial > Soil > Wetlands > Peat | place... | reverse complement strand
GTACCTACGACATCACCTGCTCAACCCCGACAGGTACAGGGCTGACCAACTACACCATCACCTGCGCCACGAAGACCAACGGCTTCACGGTGAACACGGCTCCTCTGACGATTACGCCGACCGCGCAGTCGAAGACCTACGGCTCGACCTTCGCCTATCCCGGCAGCGCGAATTCGCCGTTCTTTACCATCACCTCTGGACAGACGTACAACGGTGACACGGTAACGGGCGCGACCTTCGCCTCGAGCGGCCTGGTAGGTACGGCCTCTGCCGGTACCTACGACATCACCTGCTCAACCCCGACAGGTACAGGGCTGACCAACTACACCATCACCTGCGCCACGAAGACCAACGGCTTCACGGTGAACCCGGCTCCACTGACGATTACGCCGACCGTGCAGACGAAGGTCTACGGATCGACCTTTATCTTTGGCACCAGCGGATCGAGCCCGTATTACACACTTACGCCGTCGCAGCTCTACAACAGCGACGCGATCTCCGGCGTAACGCTTACCTCCAGCGGAACGGTCAATACGGCGAATCATGGCACCTACGACATCGTTCCTTCGGCTGCCGTCTTCAGCCAGGGTGTGGCCGGCAACTACAACATCACGTATGCCACGCTAAGCGGCGGCTTCACGGTTACTCCGAAGCCGGAAGCGGTGACCCTCTCCAACCTGCAGCAGAGCTACTCCGGTGAGGAGTTGGAGGCTTCTGCCATCACCGCACCCGATTCCGTGCCGGTTACCTTCACCTATACCGGTTTCTCCGGAACCTCCACCAGCGCCTACACGGGAGGGAGTGCAATTGTATCCCCGGAGGGTCCAGTCGTGCCGGGCAACTACACTGTCACGGCGAGCTTCGCCAACGGCAATTACTCCGTCTCCAGCGGCGGCACCGGCCTTATGACGATCTCGGTGGGCGGCTGGGCAGGGGTGGGCAATCTGTCCAGCGCCCAGGCCAAGGAAGCACGCGCGGATGCCATGACCGTGCTACTGCCCAACGGCAGAGTATGGCTGGGCGGCGGTTACGGCGGCTCTAACTCTGCTTTCGCAACAGCTCTCTCGGACGACGTGGTTTACGATCCTTCGCTTGGTTTAGGCCTGCGCTGGAATCAAGACAACTTGTCGGGCACAGCCCGCACCTTTGCGGCCGGTCCGCACCTCCACGGAACAGCCACTCTCGCGCCCAACGGCACGATTGTGATTGTGGGTGGCGACAGCACCCCTGAAGCCACTTGGAATAGCCTGGTCTTCAGCAACACAGAACCCAACTCCGGGATTGACCTCTACACTCCAGGCGCCGGATCTCCGGGAACCCTGGATGTCAGCGGCACCTTCGCCGCCTCGGGCGCTCCCGCGGCCTATGCGACCTGGCAAGCCTCCCACCTTTCCTCGCCTGTCTGGACCGGTGTGACCGCTCATGCTTCTGCGCTCCTGCCCAACGGCAAGGTGCTGATCGCCGGCGGCTGGGCCGTTGCTTCGCCCAACAACTTCACTGCCAATGTCTGGCTCTACGATCCGAGCACCGACACTCTGGCGCCTTCCGGCTGCAGCCTGCAAACGGCCCGCGCCGGCGCCACCGCGACCACCCTGCTCAACGGCAAGGTGCTGATCGCAGGCGGCGTTGACAGCAGCGGCGCGGACAAGGCTGCCGACCTCTACGATCCTTCCAACGACAGTTGCACCCAGAATTATGTGATGAACCAGAACCATGTGGGTCACACGGCGACGCTGTTGGCGGGCGGGCAAGTGCTGATCGCGGGCGGCGAAACCACCTATGGAGACGGCACCACCGCCACCGCGAATCTGGAGATCTATAATCCGGCAAACAACTCCTTCAGCGTGTTCGAGAGTGGATCGGCAGCCACAGCGCGTACAGCGCACTCGGCCATCTTGCTGGGCGATACGTCGGGCGGATACCTCCATCCCACCGCCAACGGCGGCGAAGTCCTGCTGCTGGGCGGCTACTCTTGCACCGCCGGCCCGGTCTGCAGCACTCTCTCCTCGTCGGAGATTGTCACGGTGAGCTCCGATCTCAGCTCCGTTCTTTCGGTTCCGGCGGGCAGCCTGGCAACGGCGCGGTATCAGGCTTCCACGGCGCTGCTGACAGATGGCTCGGTTCTGACCGCGGGCGGCAGCTATCAGGGCGCCAACCCGGCCCTGACCTCCTCGGAGGACTTCACCGACTCCAACGCCGGCATCTACACACCGGCAGCCCCCGCCGATGCTTCGGGCACCCTGACCACCGATCTCAGCTTTGCCTATCACGGCGGCCTGCACAACGCAACTATTCCCACCGCCACGACGCTGACGCGGAGCTTCGCCTATACCGCGACGGAGTCGGGCGCCAATCTTCCACCCACCACGTATGCATGGCAGGCCACAGGCGGAACCGCCGCGCTCACAGTGAATTCCGGCTTCTCCGCCAACATCGGCATCACTGCCGACAGCACGACGCCACTCGTCACGGGACCCTTGTCGGGCAACCTGAAACTGCTGGCGACCAGTGTCTACGGCATTCCCACGATTCTTTCCACGAACACCACGTGGGCTGACGCTCCGACAGCGAGTTTGGCCACGAACGCCACTCTTTGGAACGCCCAGTACCATGTTCCCTACGATGACTCCTACACCGTCACCCCCACCTTCACCTTTGGCGGGACCTCGGTCAATCTCAGCACGGTCTCCTACGGCGCCGACGACGTCTGCGGCACTCTCGGAACGCTCTGCACTGAGTCTCCCTATACCAACAGCACGGTGACCAGCAACGCGACTTACAAGTTGCAGACCGTCAACACCGTCGGCGCCGAGGCCCAGGCCAGCCTGACGGTTCTGGTGGACAACCTGCACATCACCACCCCCACGATCACCACTCCGGTATCTGGATACGTGACATCTCAGGGGTCGGCAACCTTCGGCGTGACCGTCTACGGCGATACGCAGACTGGCGTGAACTGGAGCGACAGTTGCGGCGGCACCTTCCCCACGAACGTAATTACCGGCGGGGTGGACGGCGACTATAGCGTCTCCGCAACCTATACCGCCCCCTTGTTCAACAGCTCGAATACGGAAAGCTGCACCATCACGGCGACCACCGTGGACGGCGGCGGCATGCCTGTCCATAAGAGCACGACCATCACCGTGGTAGCGGCGCCCAGCACACCGGTCGTCACCATCACCCCGACGGTCGGCTTTACAACCGCTACCAGCCCGGCGAGCAACGGGACCATCGGCGCGTACACCACCGGGACAGCCGGCTTCACGTCGGCGGCAACGGATAGCGGAGCGACCTTTAGCTGCTTGCTGAGCAACGGCACCTTCGCCGGAGCCGCACCCAATCCATATACGGGCACTTTGAGCGCCACCACAACCAATTCCCTGCCCAACGTAAAGGCGGCGAGCAGCGGTACGTTGAGCATCGCTTGCCAGATCACCAACCTGGCGGCTACTGCGGGCACAACGGCAACAGCGAGCTCCGCGATCGCCACGCTGGCCAGTGTGACGGTGACGCCTGGCGCACCTGTCTATGTATCGGCCTCTGGCTCACATACCACCCAGCAATTCGTGGCCACGGCCAACTTTACCGGCGGCAATACCCTGGTCGTTACCACGGATGCCGCGACTACCTGGAGCAGCGGATCGACCGGCGTAGCCACCATCGGCGCCTCGACGGGTCTGGCTTCCGGCGTCAGCGCCGGGACCTCCACCATCGGAGCAAGCTGGAATGGCACCCCCTCAGCCGGCGTGACCCTCACCGTAGTCGCTGCACCCAGCACTCCGGTGGTCTCCATTACGCCCACGGCTGGATTCACCACCGCCGTATCCTCTGGCGCCACCGGCTCCATCGGCGCCTACACCACGGCGACGGCCAGCTTTACCTCGGCGGCCTCGGATAGCGGAGCAGGCTATAGCTGCTCGCTGACCAACGGCAGTTACGCGAGTGGCCCCAACCCGGCGATCGGAACGCTGACCTCCAGCACAAGCAACGCACTGCCGAACGTCACAGCAGCCGGCAGCGGCACGGTAAGTATTGCCTGCCAGATCACCAACCAGGCATTGTCGGCGGGCGCGACGGCAACGGCGAACTCCATAGTCGCCACGCTCAGCAGCATCACTGTGACGCCGGCGGCGCCGCTTTACGTTTCCGCTTCCGGCACCAACACCACCCAGCAGTTCGCGGCTACCGCTCATTTCACAGGCGGCAGCACGTTGGTGATTACGTCGGATCCGGCCATCACCTGGAATACCGGCACCCCCGGCGATGCCACCATCAGCACCGGTGGCCTTGCTACCGGAGTCGGCGCCGGCACCTCCGCCATCAGCGCAACCTGGAACAGCACGAATTCGAACTCCGTTACTTTGACGGTGGTGACCGCACCTAGCACCCCGGTGGTCACCCTCACTCCCACGGCCGGATTCACCACTGCCACCAGCCCTGCCAGCCCCGGCACCATCGGCGCCTACACCACAGGCACGGCCAGCTTCACCTCGCTTGCCACCGACAGCGGAGCGGGTTATAGCTGCCAGTTGACCAACGGCACCTTCGCCAGCGGCCCCAATCCGGCAATCGGCACTCTCAGCGCCACCACAACCAACAATCTGCCCAACGTCGCCGCGGCTAGCTCCGGCACGGCGAGCATCGCCTGCACCATCACCAACCAGGCCGGATCGGTGGGTACAACGGCAACGGCAAGCTCCGCGATCGCAACCTTGGCCAGCGTAACCGTGACGCCGGGCGCGCCGGTCTATGTTTCGGCCTCGGGCACGAACACGACCCAGCAGTTTGTGGCCACGGCCAACTTTACCGGTGGCAATACCTTGGTTGTCACTACGGATGCTGCGAATACCTGGAGCAGCGGATCGACCGGCGTGGCCACCATCGGCGCCTCGACGGGTCTGGCTACCGGCGTCAGCACCGGAACCTCCACCATCGGTGCAAGCTGGCACGGCACAGCTTCGACGGGTGTGACACTAACCGTCGTTGCGGCGCCCAGCACACCGGTGGTTACCATCACACCTGCCGGTACCGGCTTTACCACCGCCGTATCCACCGGCACCACCGGCACCATCGGCGCCTTTACCACGGCCACAGCCGGCTTCACCTCGGCGGCCGGGGACAACGGTGCAAGCTATAGCTGCTTGCTGACCAACGGCACCTTTGCCAGCGGCCCCGCCACTTCGGCGACTGGCACTTTGAGTTCCACCACCAGCAACGTGTTGCCCAACGTCACGGATACCAATACCGGCACCGTGAGCATCGCCTGCACCATCACCAACCAGGCTCTCTCGGTGGGCACGACGGCAACGGCGAACGCTACGAATAAGGCGTTAAGCACGGTTTCAGTGACGCCGACCGCTCCGCTCTACATCACCGCCACTGGCAGCGACCACCACACCCAGCAGTTCGCGGCTGTGGCCAACTTCACCGGCGGCGGTACTCTGACCATTACCTCCGATGCGGTCGTGAGCTGGCTCAGCGGAACCCCCGCCAGCGCCACGATCGCCCCCACGACGGGTCTTGCTACCGGAGCCGCTGCGGGCACTACCGCCATTACCGCGACCTGGAACAGCATAACCTCGAACTCCGTCACCCTGACAGTGGTGACGGCGCCCAGCACGCCGGTGGTCACCGTTGTGCCTGTGGGCACGGGCTTTGTGACTGCCGTCTCGGGCACCACTACGGGCACCATCGGCGCCCACACCGCGAACTCGACTGCCAGCTTTACCTCGGCAAACGGGGACATCGGTGCCTCCTATAGCTGCACGATCAACAATAGTGGCAGTTTCAACGGGAGTGGGCTCCCGGCGACCGGAACGGTGGGCGGCACAACCACAAGCCTGCCACTCGTCGGCGTGGGTACCGGCAGCCCGAGCATCGCCTGCACCATCACCAATCAGGCGGGCACGGTGGGTTCAACGGCAACGGCAACCTTAACGAATGAGGCGTTGACAGGCGTGACGGTGACGCCGCCCACTCCGGTCAATATCACTGTTGCCCATACCCAGCAGTTCACGGGCACGGCCAACTTCAACGGGGGCGGGACATATATTGTCACCACCGATGGCTTCACCACCTGGGCCAGCAGCGCCACCGGAGTAGCTACCATCAATAGCACCGGCAATGCTACCGGCGTCAGCGTGGGCGCGAGCAACATTACTGCCAGTTGGCAGGGCTCGACATCGAGCAATGACGTTCTTAACGTGTATGCAGCGCCGAGCCAGCCCACCATCTCCATCCGTTCCGGGGCCAGCGGCTTTGTAGACGGCAAGGTGGGCGCAGGCTTGCCGGGCAACACCGCTCGCTTCTGGATCTCGCCCGCAACGATCACCTCCGGGCAGAACGCAACCTTCAGTTGCACGGCCATCGACGGAACCATCACCGCAGTGAACGGCGGCGCAGTGAGCTTCCCGGCGACAGTTCAGTCGGTGAATATCATCACCTTCACCGCTCCCTACTCACCACTGGTAGGCATCCACTGCACCATCTACAACGCAGCGGGCACTCCCGGTACTCTTGGAACAGCGTCAGCCAATGTACTGTCTCTGTCCCAACTGACCATCAGCCCGAACAGCCAGCAGATCGCCAACGGACAGAGCCAGCAGTTCACGCTTACCGCCCAGATCCAGGGTGGCGGGCTGGCGAATCTGACTACGCTGGCAAACTGGCAGTCGAATGCCACCAGCGTGGCCAACATCGTTCAAACTACCGGCGTGGCCACTGCGGTAACCTACTTTGGTACGGCGACGATTACCGCTCAGGTGGGTACTTACCCGGTGCCTCAGGCTACGGTGACAGACACCCTCGGCTACTGGACACTGGGCGACGACCTGACCAATGAGGGGCGCTACAATACGCTCCCGGCGCAACTGCTAAGCAACGGCACTACAAACGACTTTGGAGAAGTCTGGGTGGCCGGCGGCCAGGATGCAAGCGTACCCGCCGTCTGGCAAGACGACAACCTGTTGGACAACAACCTGAGCAATAACGGCGGGGCCTGGCTGTTGAATCCCGGTATTGCCGGCAGTCTGCTGTGGACGTATTCCACCGATGGCAGTAACGATGTCCTGCACACTTCCGCGTCGCACCTGAATGGCACGGCAACCATGTTGACCAACGGCACCGTGGTGATCGTCGGCGGCGATAACGGCAGCGGCACTTCCAATAACACGGTCGAGATCTACGATCCCACTGGGAACGGCGGTCTGGGCGCGTATTCCACACTCACACTGAGCGGAATTCCGCTGCCTGCCCTCTCTGGGCATACAGCCACCCTGCTCAACAGCGGGCTGATTCTGATCGCGGGTGGACAGACGATTGTCACCGGGACAGGAGCTCCACAGAGCGGCGTCTACCTCTTGAATCCCGCCAATGGCGCGGTTGCGGCTTCGAGTGAGTGCTCGCTGGTTGTCGCACGCTACGGCAGCACGGCCATCCTGCTTCAGGATGGACGCGTACTGATCGCCGGCGGTAATAACGGCACCGTACCGACCGCCGCGGTGGACGTGTACTATCCCACGGCCAGCTTTGGCACTTCGGGCTTCGACGCCGATAGTTGCCCGACTGTCGGAGGTAGCGCGAACTTCATGGTCGCTGCCCGTGCCAACCACACGGCCACACTCATGCTTGATGGCCGGGTGCTGATCTCCGGCGGCACTACGGACGGAACCCACGCATTGAACACCATGGAGTTCTTTACTCCAGCAACCGACAATACAGAGGGAACATTCCTGCCGGGCGCTTCCATGGTTGGGGCGCGCATGAACCACTCGGCGGTACTCGTCACTCCGACGATGATGGGTGGCCAGAACGCATCCGGATGGCTTAACGGAGGAACAGTGTCGACGAGCAACGGCAATGGTTTGGTGCTCTTCTTCGGCGGCACGGACGGCAATGGAAATGTGCTGGCGTCTGGCGAGGTCTACGATCCCAACTATCTTGCAGACAATAGCACCGCAATCACCGCTTGGCCGGCTTCAGCAACGATCCCGGTCAGCGACCTCAACATCTATCGCCAGCAGAGTGCCACCATTACCCTGCCGGATGGAACGGTTCTGACGGTGGGCGGCAACATCGGCACCACTACACCCACCGCGATTCCCTGGACAGAGTACCTGACTCTGGTTCCGCAGAATCTCGAATAACCTGGTTGAACGGGTTCCAACAGGGGCGGGGCTTCGGCTCCGCCCCTTCTGTCTCTGCGGCTACCGAAGTACAAACGCAGGTCCTTCGACTCCGGTGCGCTTCGCTCAGGATGACATTTTCTGGACAGAAGCAGATCCTTCGCTTCGCTCAGGATGACAATTTATTCTTTAATAAGGAAGCATTGACCGACATCGCCCAATCCGTGAAGCAGCAGGCCGACATCGTCAAGGTGATCGAGGGGTACATTCGCCTGCGCAAGGCGGGGGCGCAGAACTACTCCGGGCTCTGCCCCTTTCATAAAGAAAAGTCGCCTTCCTTCTCCGTTCATGCGGTGCGGCAGTTTTACCACTGCTTCGGCTGTGGAGAGTCGGGCGACGTCTTCTCGTTTGTGGCCAAGATCGAAAATGTGGGTTTTCCCGAGGCGGTGCGGATCGTGGCGCAGAAGTGCGGCATCGCCCTGCCCAAGCGCGAGTTCTCCTCACCCGAGCAGGCGGCAGAGGCGCGGGTGCGGGGCAAATTGTTGGACCTGCACGAGGCGGCGGCGGCGTGGTTCGAGGAACAGTTGCGCGGACCCGAAGGGGCTGTGGCGCGGGATTACCTGGCCGGGCGAGGACTGAACGAAGAAGGCATCCAGCGCTTTCGTATCGGCTACTCCCCAGACGCCTTTCGCGCCCTGCGCGACCGGCTGAGCGGCATGGCCGACGAAGAGGCTCTCCGAGCCTCTGGGCTTTTCAGTTCGAAAGAGCAGGGAGACGGCAGCGCCGGACCGCTCTACGACCGCTTTCGTAAGCGGGTGATGTTTCCCATCTGCAACGAGAGCGGGCGGGTGATCGCCTTTACCGCGCGCACGCTGGAAACGGGTGAAAAAGCGGGTCCCAAGTACATCAACTCTCCGGAGACTCCGCTGTACATCAAAGGGCAGGTGCTCTTCAATCTGGACAAAGCGAAGACGGCGATCCGGCAGGCGGAGTTCGCTCTGCTGGTCGAGGGTCAGATGGATTGCATCTCGGTCTTCCTGCGCGGGATTCAGAATGTGATCGCCACCAGCGGCACCGCCTTCACCGAGCAGCAAGTGGGTTTGCTGCGGCGGCATACCTCGCAGGTGGTGGTCAACTTCGATCCCGACGCAGCCGGCTCGAATGCCGCGGAGAAGTCCATCGCGCTGCTGACGGAAGAGGGATTCTCGATCAAGATCGTTACCCTGGACGACGGGCTGGACCCGGACCGCTTTGTCCGCGAACGGGGCGTCGAGGCCTACGTGGCGGCGCTGCGGGGGGCGCGCCGGCAATCGGATTATCTGATCGAGCGGGCGCGGCAGATGTTCCCTGGGATGAATGCCGAGGCCAAGGTCAAGGCCATGAATTACCTGCTGCCGCACATCCGGCGGATGCCGGAAAAGCTGGCGCGGGACCAGTTCGCCCATGATGCGGCGCAAAAGCTGGAGATCGACTCCTCGGTGCTGCGCGAGGAGCTTCGCCAGGCGGCGCTGCGGCGCAGGGACCACATCGAGGTGCGGGTGACCACCTTGTCTGAAGTCGAGCGGGTGCTGCTGCGGGCGCTGGCCATTACCGATCCTGAGCACGAGCGGACCAGACGGCTGGCGGCGCAGGCACTGAGCGAGCAACCGGGCTGGTTCCAGCATTTGGGGACGTTTGCGGGCTTGCAGGCGCTGGCGGTGCGGCAGGCGGCCGATCCTATGGACGCGGTGACCGATGAGGCGCAGCGCTCGCTGATGGCCGAGGCGTTGCTGACCGAAACCAAGCCTCCGGAAGAAGATGAGGTGCTGAGTGCGGTCCAGGAGATCCAGGAGCGGGCGATCGAACACCGTCTGCGCGAGCTGCGCACCGAGATGGACGCGGCCGAGCGCAGTGGCGACCAAGCCACGGCCACCGTTCTTGCCCAACAGCAGATCGAGCTACGGCTCGCGCTGAGGCAATTGCATCAACATGCGCTATAATCCCGCCTATACAGGCCTGCTCTGTGATTTGGGAGGGCGCCATGATTCTTGAACTCAAACCGGAACAGCAAGACCTGCTTGATCTGGCCGCCCGGTCGGGTATGAGCACGGAGGAAGTGCTGGACCAGGCCTTTGCACTCCTTCAGGAACAATACCGAAATGAGGACTGGCTTCTGTCGGAACGCGCAATGATCGCTACGCAAATTGCCGAGGGTTTCGTTCAGGCGGAGCGAGGCGAGTTGTTAGATGTGGAAGATGCAATCCGCATCCTGAGAAAACGCCGGGAGAAGCGGCAGACTGCATGATAGATGGCGTCATCGTTCCAACTTACGAAACGGGCGATTGAGGATCTGGAAGAGATCTGGAGATACATTGCGGAAGACAGCGTTCGTGCGGCAGACCGCGTAGAAGCGGTGATTCTTAGATCTTGTGGACGGCTATCCCACTTTCCAAAGCTGGGCTCAAAGCGCAGTGAGATTACGCCGCTACCGGTCCGGTTCTGGACCGTGACTCGGTACCCAAATTTCATCATCGTGAACCGCCCTGAGACCATCCCGCTTCAGGTGATTGCCATTCTCCATGGCAAGAGGAATCTAGAGACACTTTTACGCGGGATGAATCCTATTGAGTAGCTCTGACTCCATCGGCACGAGACTGATCTTGAGCGGAAACAATGCAACGCAAGGGTGCTGGCGTGCGTCCAATGGAATGTGAGCGGGTTGCAAGATTTTGGAGAGTCAGGCCCGCGTGTGGTAATCTGAGAATCTCTGTGAGGATGCGCGCCCTTCTGCCCCAACTATGAGCTGCGGCTCGCGGGCTACCCAGGCGAAACCTGATGCGCGGCCATCCTGTTCCGAGCAATCACCCCTGAGTCCGCATTTTTTTGCGGGAGCACGCAGGATTGCGTCCCATTGTGCCGATAAACCCCGTAGAGGGTATGTTGCGCGCAGGGAGCAGCCGTTGCCCCGTCGCGCACCGCGGCGCATCTTCACAATGCGCGCGAGAGTAGGAAGATCTGAATATGGATGAGAAATTCGAACACGATATTGACAGCCTGATCGAAGTGGGCAAGGAAAAGGGCTATCTCACCTACGGCGATGTGAACGACATGCTGCCGGATGAGATGGGCTCGGCCGACGATCTGGACGATCTGATCACCACCATCGGCACCCAGGGAATCGATCTGCTGGACGGCCCCAAGTTCGCGGGCGACAAGGACTTCGACGCCGAAGAGGGCGAAGATGTCGAGCTCGATCTGACCCCCGGCACTCTGGAGAAGACCAACGATCCGGTGCGCATGTACCTGCGCGAGATGGGCACGGTACCGCTGCTCACGCGCGAGGGCGAGGTCGAGATCGCCAAGCGCATCGAGCGCGGGCAGTTGCGGGTGATGAAGGCGCTGTCTCGCTCGCCGATCGTGATTCGCGAGATCGTGGCGCTGGGCGAAGATCTCAAGCGCGGCGTGCGCAATGTGAAAGAAGTGGTGGTCTTTGACGAAGAGGAACTCACCGAGGATGTGGTGCAGGCCCGCGTCAAGGGCACCGTCACGCGCATCGAAGCGCTGCTCAAGCATCTGAAGAAGATCACGGCCTTCGAAGAGAAGCTGGCCACCCCCACGGTGAAGTCCAAACCCAAGGAAGTGCGCCACACGCGCTGGCTGATCTCGCGCGAGAAGGTCTTGATTTCGCGCATTGTGCGCGAGCTGAAGTACACGCCCCTGGAGCGCAAGCGCCTGCTGGACCGGGTCAACAAGACCGTCGACACCATGCGCACGCTGGAGCGGCAGATTCGCTCGCTGGAGCAGAAGTGGGAAGCCTCCAAGAGCGAGGAACTGAAGAAGGAATATCGCCGTCAGCAGAAGAACTGCAAGACGGATCTGGACAAGATCGAGGCTGACGCAGGGGTTTCCAATCCGGAACTGAAGCGCACGCAGCGGGAGATGATCCAGGGCGACATGGACGCCGAACAGGCCAAGCGGGAGCTGATTGAAGCCAACCTGCGCCTGGTGGTGTCGATCGCCAAAAAGTACACCAACCGCGGACTGCAGTTCCTGGATCTGATCCAGGAGGGCAACATCGGCCTGATGAAGGCGGTGGACAAGTTCGAATACCGGCGCGGCTACAAGTTCTCGACCTACGCAACGTGGTGGATTCGGCAGGCGATTACCCGCGCCATCGCCGACCAGGCGAGGACCATCCGCATTCCGGTGCACATGATCGAAACGATCAACAAGCTGATCCGGACCAGCCGCCAGTTGGTGCAAGAACTGGGCCGCGAGCCCTCCAGCGAAGAGATCGCACGGCGCATGGACATTCCCGTGGCCAAGGTGCGCAAGGTGCTGAAGATCGCGCAGGAGCCGATCTCGCTGGAAACGCCCATCGGCGAAGAAGAAGATTCGCACTTGGGCGATTTCATCGAAGACCGGCAGGCGGTTTCGCCCTCTGAGGCGGTGATCAGCGTGAACCTCAAGGAGTACACCTCCCAGGTCCTGCGCACTCTTACCCCTCGGGAAGAACGCGTCATCAAGATGCGTTTCGGACTGGAGGACGGCTCGGAGCACACCTTGGAAGAGGTGGGACAGAGCTTCCAGGTGACGCGCGAGCGCATTCGCCAGATCGAAGCCAAGGCGCTACGCAAGCTGCGCCACCCCTCGCGCAGCCGCAAGCTGAAGGCGTTTGTGGAAGGCGTGAAGGACGGGATGTAAATCGACCTGTAAGACACGAACAGAGCCGCAGCCTACTCGGGTTGCGGCTCCTTCGTTTACGGTAAAATTTTGCAAAAACGAGAGATTGTGGATTCACCCCTGAACAGGCAGCGGCCTCATCCTGCTTCTACCGGGGACTGCTCGAACCCTGCACGACTTCAAATGGAAGGGCGGGAAGAATTCCCAACTGTGCGGGATGCGGACTCTTCGGTTGCGGATTGGTCGCATTGTTTGGCTTGAGCGCCGAGGCCTCGACGATCAGATTCCCGGTGAGTCCCGGCTTGACTTTGGGATCGGCGCTGAAGCGTACCTGGAGAAAACCGCCGGCCTGGCTCACATCCGTAATGCCGATCCCGTCGGGAGGATCGCTGAGCATGAACTGAATCTGATTTCCCATTTGACCCTGCGGCACGGGGAGACGAAGCAGCGCCGTTCCCCCAACCGGAATGCGCAAACGGTTCTCTTGCGGGCTCCACAGCGGCTTGCGGCGGTCGTTGCCTACGAGCCAGAGCATTGCAGTCTGGGTTGGAACCAGGCGATGCCAGGCAAAGGCCTGAATCATGTCCTCTGCCGGAACAGCGGTATGGAGAACCGGAGCCCCGTCGATGGTGGCTTCTGCCTCCAGCAGGAGCCTATGCGGCGCGGCGATGGCCTCCTGGGGCGCGGTCAGCGTGACGCGCACGGTATCGACTCCCGCGGGAATTGTGCCCCCGCTCAGCACCAGGCCCGCAGGTCCATCCTTGATGCGCAACGTGACGGGGCCGTTGAATCCATCCTTGCGCAGCAGCAAAACGGTGGCGGGAACCGTTCTGCCGGGATGCAGATTGATGCTGGCGGGCGCAACGCGCACTGCGAAATCCTGTCGCGGAGGACTGACGCGCAGCCGGTAAGTGTATGCAGACCCGCCGTTTTGCTGCGTGTCGGCGAGTTGCAGGGTGTACGCGCCCTTGGTGGGGAACCGGTAGATGAGACGCGAGTCGGCTTGATGGGTCAGAAGCGCTGCGCTCTTATCCTCGAAGTCGTCATTGAAGGCGAGCTGTTTGCCGTGGGCGTCGATCAGCGTGAGTACGGAGTCCAGCGGCGATCCCAGGCGGCGCGCTTCAACCTCGGCTACGATCTCTTCCCCAGCCCTCCCGTCGATGCGGAAGAAATGCACCTCGCCCGGGTGCTCGATGCACCCGTTCACAATCATGGGTACTTTGATGCGGCGGGGATGCGCGGCGTTCGAATCCCCAGGTTTCTCGATGGTCTCCGGCAGCGTGTCCACGGCGAACGGAAGGGAATTGATCCCTTTCCACCCCTCTTCTCCAGCCGAGAACTCGTGCACCCCCGGCTCTTTCAGGGTGGACTTGAATTCGGTTGCAGGCAGGTTCCATCCCTCGGCTTTGACCCGTGTTCGCGCGCTCGACTTCCCGCCCATAGGAAAGATGCCGGTCACATACGGAATCTCGCCCATCGCGATCCGGTAGACGAAGTCTTCGCGGCCCCGGTCGAGAACGTCGCGTATCGAGAGGGTATAGTCGCCCTCCTCGGGAATCTCTTCTTCGATCACCGGCTCCTGGTTGAAGCGGAAATGGTCGGCCGAAGCCAATTCCTTCCCCTTCGAATCGGTGAGCGTGAGAACCGCCTGAAACCATCCCGGTACCGCATCCGACATGAAAGGAATCAGTGTGCGGGTCAGGGCGGCGATGACGATCTTTTGCCCTTTGTTGGCGTGAAAGCGGTAGCGGTCAATGCTTCCCGGCATCGTCTGGCCGTTGGCAATCGCCGGCAAAACAATCTCGATGGGAGCCGATGCAGCTTCTGCATGAGCCTGCGCCGAAAGCGGCAAACCGCCGCCCGCGGCCAGCGAAAGCGGCACATATTGCATTGGGCGCGTCGTCTCCGCAAGCCGATCGACGAAAAAGTTCAGCGGATTGGTCAATCCCTGATTGGTCAGCAAACGCAGCTCATGGTTTCCACGGGCAGCGTGAGCGTCTACGGTAACGCGCAATTGAACCGACTGCGAAAGTGACGGAGCAGCCCTCATGCGTATCGTCGCGTCAATCTGTTTGTGCAGATCGGCGGCCAGCTTCCTGTCCTCCGGCGTCCATGGCGTTACGATGCGCGGCGGCGTCACCGGCGCAGGTACATCCTTGGCGATTGCAGGAGCGCCATCGGCTGGAGCAACACCAGCATCCGGCTTTTTCGCTGCATCTCCGCCCGGAGTCTGAGCCGGTAAGGGACTGGGCGCGGGTTTTGCAGGGTTGTTCGAGTGGCTTTGCTCCAGTGCCTTGAGTTGAGCGCGCAGAGCGTCCAAATCCTTTTGAGAAAGGGGCTTGGAAAAGCCGACGATCTCGGCCTTCACCCCATCTCCAAAGAAGAATGCCTGCTTCGCTCCATCCAGAAACTGGCCACCCACGGTGATCTCGAAGGCGGTTCCGAGCCTGCCCCCTGCGGGATAAACAAACGCTGCGTGAGGCACGTTCTGCTGGGCGTAGCCGAGCGCCGCTCCCAGGAGCAGCGCGGCAAGAGATGCAGAAGCTCGTGCGATCATGCCCGCGCGCCCATGATTTCTGAGAGCATCCCGGCCGTCTTCAGCTTCTCGTCCTTGCCGGGGCCGACGAAGACCGCTTCGCCCAGAGGATGTGGCAAAGCAGCGTGCAGATCGATTCCCAATTGCGTATAAATGCTCGAAATCAGGTCCATGGGATAGATCGGCCGCTCCCTCACCTCTTCGCCTTTTGGGTCAGAGGAGCCGATCACGTGGCCGCCGGCAAAACCTCCGCCCGCCACCACCGCCGAGAAAACCTGCCCCCAATGGCCACGGCCGCCGTTCCAGGGAGCCTCCCACTGCACCTTGGGCGTGCGCCCGAACTCGCCGCTCCACCAGACAACGGTGCTCTCCAGCAGCCCCCGCTCCGAGAGGTCGAGCAACAGTGCGGCCATCGCCTTGTCCATCTCCGGAACCCGGCGGCGCATGGTCTGAAAGTTCTCCTTGTGCGTGTCCCATCCGCCCTGGTAATTGATGGTAATCGAGGGGACGCCGCGCTCCACCAGCCGCCGCGCCGCCAGGCACGACTGTCCGAAGGTGTTTCTTCCGTAACGGTCGCGCATCTCGTCCTTTTCCTGGGAAAGGTCGAAGACCTTGCCGCCGTCGCCCAGAATCAACTCATAGGCCTGCCGCTCGCTCTCCTTCCACGGCATCAACCGGGGGTCGTCGCGCATGGCCTTGTCGAGCGTATCCAGATTCTGCAAGAGTTGGCGGCGGCTCTGCTGGCGCTGGTCGGTGATGCCTTGCTGCACTACGCCCTCGACGGCAAACCGCGCTTGCGCCGGATCGCCGCCGGTGGCAAAGGGTTGGTAGCGCAAGCCGAGAAAGCCTTCCTCCGAAAAGCGCCCCTGCGGCTCGGTCAGCACGATGTAGGGCGGAATCAAACCCTTGTATCCGGCATTGACCCCCTTGAAGTAAGAGACCACCGCACCCACGCAAGGGTAGACGTCGATGCCACCCGAGGCGCGCCCGGTCTGCACCTCATAAGATGCAGTCTCGTGTCCATTCACTCCGTGCGTCATGCCGCGCAGAATCGAGTACTTGTCGGCGCATTTGGCCAGATTGGGCATCAGTTCGCAGATGCGAATACCGCTGACGTTGGTCTCGATGGGATGATCCAGCGGGCCAGAATAATCGCTTCCTGCCTCCGGTTTGGGATCGAATGTGTCCAGATGCGAGGGGCCGCCCCACATCCAGATCTGAATCACCGATTTGGCCCTGGCCCCCGGTTTGGGCGGAGCGGCAAAGGCCGGCTGAAACCACAGATCGCCCAGCGCCAGACCTGCGCCTCCCATCGCGCCCATGCGCAGCAACTCGCGCCGCGTGACCTCGCCAAACAGCGAAGCCTTCAACTTCCCGTCCCGATCATCGTTGTGCATGGCATTCATCTCCTGCGTGGGAACCGCGCCTTAATGGCGATAGAGAAACTCCGTGCTGTTGATCAACGCCCAGGTCACATCGACAGCGGCCTTGCGCCGGTCGAGGCCGCTGGACTGTGCATAGGCGAGTGCGATCTTCATCTCCGCTTCCGTCGGGTAGCGGCTGAGGATGGTCATATAGAGGCTGGTCAGTTGGGCGCGCGGGTCCGGCTTGCGCAGGATCTCTTGCAACGCAGGCCCCTGTTCGATCCGGCGTTGGATCTGGCTGGAGTTCAACAGGTACAGCCGTTGCGCGGCGGTGGGGCGGTTATTGCGCTCCGCCTCCATGCCGGTGTTGCGCGGCGAGCGGCCGAAGAGTTCCAGAAACGGGCTGGTGATGCTGCCGTCGGGCAGAGCAATGGCGCGTTCGCCGTGGGGCATGATGGTGTACGGCTCCGGCACCGCGCTGGAATACTGCTCGCTGGTCCCTGCAATCTGGTTGAGTGCGTCGATCAGCACCTCGGCGTCAAGCCGCCGCAAAGGGTAGCGATCGAAGTTCAGCGCCGCGTCCGGATTGGCGCTGTGCGCAATGGAACTGAGCTGATAGGTGCTCGAATTCAGAATCAACCGGAAAATGTGAATGAGATCGTAGCCCGAGGAGACCAGTTCGCCCTCCAGGTAGGCCAGCAGGTCGGGATAGAGCGGCGGATTGTCGGGGCGAATGTCGTCGGGCTCTTCGATGATTCCCCGCCCATACAGCCACGACCAGAGACGATTGACGATATTGCGCGCGAAGTATGGATTGTGTGGGTTGATGAGCCAGTCGGCAAAATCCAAACGAGGATCGCGACCGGCCTGCAGACGAATCTTGGACCCGTCTGGGAAAACGGCATTGACCGTGGCCGGTGGCTTGCTTCGGTCGAAGAAGACGATCTCTTCTTTCCATTCCCCCGTGGGCTTGTAGCCCACCTGCGAAAAAAATACATCCATCTCGGCGCGGCGTGCTGCGGGCCATCTCTCCGTGCGTACGCCCATGAAGGTCAACGCCACTGCCTGCGCCAACGATTGCGGTTCGCGGTTCTGCAGCGCGCGGTAGAAATTCACCGGGCCAACGCGAAAGTTGCTCCCGTTCGAGGTCAGCAGCTCCCGCGCGAACTGATCGTAGGGCTTGTTCATCGCTAGCGATTCGCGCAGCCAGCGGTAGTACTCCTCGGCTGCGGTGGGCCAGAGATTGATGGGGAACTCAGCCTTGATGCGCAGCAGGTCGCTCCACTTCATCGCCCAATAGATGGGGAACTCGGCGCGCTGCAGAAGCTGATCGATCAGAATCGTTCGCCGTTTGGGATCGGCGCTGGCCAGAAATGCAGCCGCTTCCTGCGCCGTGGGCAAGGTGCCGATGGTGTCAAGGTAAACGCGCCGGAGAAAGACCTCATCCGAAGAGAGATTGGCGGGCGTCACACCGGCCTTGGCCAGATGGGCAAGAACCAGTTCGTCGATCCTGCTCCGCGGCGTCGCATCCAAGTTGCGCCCGCTCGCCGAAGCCGCATCCAGGCTCGGATGGATCGCACTGCCCATGGCATGATCGGCCAAGTGACTCAACCTGCACCCCCTGGTTGCTCGCCGCAGACTGGCTTGCGGGCCGAAAACACCCACTACACTCTCAGCGCATCTTCTCCACCATTGATTGGACCCCATTTTCTACCAATAGTTGCAGTTTAGGAAATGGCCGAGCGCACGCGCTTACTGCATCCATGCCGAACTGGGAATGGGTTCAGCAAAACCATTGCTGCTTGTGGCTACCGCGCTTCATGCGATTCCCCTGCACATCGCCGCGCAACTCCGCCTCCGATGCGGCCTCCACGGTACACTAAGAAGTTGACAAACTTTTTGGGGAACCCATGTTTGAGAATCTGACAGAAAAGCTGCAGCGTGCCTTTAAATCCCTGCGCGGGCAGGGCACGCTCACCGAAGAGAACATCACCGACGCGCTGCGTGAGATCCGCGTGGCCCTGCTCGAGGCCGACGTCAACCTGAACGTCGTCAAGGAGTTGATCGAGCAGATCCGGGTAAAGGCCGTCGGGAGCGAAGTGCTGACCGCGCTCTCGCCCTCCGAGCAGGTCATCAAGATCGTGCGCGACGAGCTGATTGGCCTGCTGGGCAAGGACACGGCGCGCTTCAAGTTCGCCTCACAGCCGCCCACCGTCATTTTGATGGCCGGCTTGCAGGGCTCCGGCAAGACGACCACCGCCGGCAAGCTGGCCGCCTGGCTCAAGAAGGGCGGGCACCGGCCCATGCTGGTCTCGGTCGACGTCTACCGCCCGGCAGCCCGCGAGCAGTTGAAGGTGGTGGCCAAGTCCATCGACGCCCGGCTCTACGAGGGCGACCAGAAGGGCGAGCCTGCCGGATCGAAACTCGTCGAACGGCTGGCCGGCGAGGCGCGCCGCGAGGCCCGCAACATGGGCTGCGACACTCTGATCGTCGACACCGCCGGCCGCCTGCACATCGACGCCGAGCTGATGGACGAGATGGAGAGCCTGAAAAAGCTGCTCAATCCCCAGGAGATCCTCTTCATCGCCGACGCCATGACCGGCCAGGACGCGGTCAACTCCGCGCAGGAATTTCATACTCGTCTTGGACTAACCGGTGTGGTCCTGACCAAGATGGATGGCGACGCCCGCGGCGGCGCGGCGCTCTCGATTCGCCACGTGACCGGCCAGCCCATCAAGTTCATCGGCGTAGGCGAAAAGCCCGACGCATTCGAGCCCTTCCATCCCGACCGCATCGTCGGCCGCATTCTGGGCATGGGCGACATGATGTCGCTGATCGAGAAGGCCGAAGCCACCATGGACCGCAAGAAGTCCGAGGAGTTCGCCAAGAAGGCGCTCTTGGGCGACGGCTTCAGCCTCGACGACTTCCGCGACCAGTTGCGCCAGATCAAGAAGTTGGGCTCGATGGAGAGCATCCTCAAAATGCTGCCCTCGGTCGGCCCCTTCGCCGGTATGCAGCAGGCGGCGTCGAATGTGGACGAGAAGCAGTTCACGCGCCTGGAGGCGATCATCAACTCGATGACCCCCAAGGAGCGCCGCAACCACGAGATCATCTCCGGCTCCCGACGCAAGCGCATCGCCGCCGGCTCGGGAACGACGGTGCAGGACGTGAACATGCTGCTGCGCCAGTATGCGCAGATGAGCAAAATGTTCAAGCAGTTCGGCAAGGGCGGCATGGCCAAGAACATGATGCGCGGCGGCATGGGCGCGCTCGGCATGGGCGGCAAACAGCGCTTTGGGCGGTAACGCTCGCGGGCAGAGTCATGACCACTCTTCAGGACCAACTCGACGAGATCACGGCGCGGACGCGGGAGCTGGTCCAGGCGGAGCGGCTGCAGGTGGGCGAGCACGCGGTTGCCGATCTCTTTGCCTCGGGAATCGAGGAGAAGATTCTGCCCGTGGGCGCGACTGCGCCGGAGTTTGCCCTGAGCGATGCGCGCGGGCGTATCATCCGCAGCGCCGACATGCTGGCCTTCGGTCCGCTGGTGCTCAAGTTCTTTCGCGGGCGCTGGTGCCCCTATTGCGTCACCGAACTGGAGGCCTGGCGCAATCTCTATGGCGAAGTGCGTGAACAGGGGGCGCTGCTGGCGGCCATCACGCCCCAGACCGAGCGGCAGAGCGACTTTATGGTGGGGCAGCACGGGCTGCCTTTCCCCGTGTTGCGCGACGAGGCTTGCAAGCTGGCCGAGCAGTTCGGGCTGGCCTACACCCTGCCCGCATCCCTGCGCGACGACTATCGGGAGATGATGGTCAACCTTCCCTTTCTCAACGGCGAAGAGAGCTGGCGGCTGCCCCTTCCGGCGACGTACATCGTTGGAAGAGATAGAAGAATCCTCTTTGCCGAGGCCTACGCCGACTTCCGCGTACGCAGCGAGCCGGCTGAGGTGCTGAAGGCGCTTGCTGCTTACAAAACAGATCTGGCTGGAGAATGACTCAGATCCACTCGGCCAGTTTGGCCTGCGCCTGAGCACTGGTTACGCCCCGTAAGAGAAAAACCTTGCTGCGCGCAAGCTCGCCGCTCTTCAATTCCACAGCATTTTTAGGCAGATCGAAGAACTCGGCGAGGAAGGCGACCAGCGCCTGGTTGGCGCGGCCTTCGATGGGCGGAGCGTGGACGGCAATCTTCAGTTGCGCCTCCGCTCCCTCGCCGTAGAGGCCGGCGATGGCCGTCCGCTTGGCGCCGGGCTGGGCGCGCACGGCCAAGGTCACACCGAAGGGTACGGTGCGAAGAATCGATTGAATTGCGGCGCTATTCAGCGGCAAATTGCATTCCCTCAAAGGCTAAAGCCCTCGTCCATTTTCAGCCATTATCGGCACGGCTGAAGCCGTGCCCCTTCAAAACATCCTCAATTCCAGCGCATTTTTAGCGACTCGCTCTTGATCCGAAGAGGCTTGCGCCGATGCGGATGCGGGTCGCGCCTTCTTCGATGGCCAAGCCGAAATCGCCGCTCATGCCCATCGAAAGCACCCCGAAGCCCAGGCGGGAATAGTCCCGCGCCCAGCGCTCACGCCACTCTCTCAGGTTGCGGAAGGTCGCGCGCGTCTCTTCGTCCGGCACATCGAAGGGCGCGATGGTCATGAGTCCCTGCATCTGTAAATGAGGCAGATCGTGCAAGCGTTCCAGCAACTGCGCCGCCTCGATGGAGTGCGGATCTAGACCCGCCTTAGTCTCTTCAGGACTCAACTTGACTTCGAGCAGCACCGGTAGGCGCTTGCCCAGCCGGCCCGCAGCTTCGTTGAGGCGTTCGGCCAGGCGCAGCGAGTCCACCGAGTCGATGCCGTCAAAGAGCTCCACGGCGCGAAGGGCTTTGTTGGATTGCAGGTGGCCGATCAAATGGACGCGCAGCGGGTGCTGCGCACGCTGGCGCAGCGGATTGAGATCTGGAGATTTGGAAGCAAACTCCTGCACCCGGTTTTCGCCAAACAGCGTCAAGCCCAATGCCGTGGCCTGGGCCACGGTGGCTGCGGGATAGGTCTTGGAGACGGCCATCAGCTCGATCTCGGCGCGAGCGCGGCCAGAGTGGCGGCAGGCAGCAACGATGGCCTCTTCCAGCACTGCCAGATTGTCGGCGAGCATTGTCATATCCGAGTTCCATTGTAGGGGTTGGCGAAGAGCGCCAAGGAACGAGCTTTCCGCAAAACCGCTTTTCTGCCGGATTGGGGATCGAGGGAACCTGAAGCGTCTTGCATTCCTCTACCAACCGGCAGGGAAACGGCGACGACTCCCTTACAAACCTGCTGTTATCCTTATGGGGATGAAACATTCAGCGATGACCAACGACTCCCACGCGCAGAATCGCCCTACCGCGGCGCCTTCCACGCTGGCGGTGTGGGCGCTGCTGGCGGCGATCTTCATGGCCGTGCAGTTTGCCTCCCTATTTTCACCGCCGCTGCTGGACGATGTCGACTCCAGCCACGCCCAGGCGGCGCAGCACATTGCCGAGACCGGCAACCTGGTCACCGCACAGATCAACGGCATCCGTTACATCGAGAAGCCGCCGCTGCCCTATTGGATCATTGGCGGTGTCTACAAGATCTTCGGCCAGAACACCTTCGCCACCCACCTGCCCAATGCGCTGGCTATGCTGGGGCTGGCCTGGCTCTCCTGGCTGTGGACGCGCCGTGCCTATGGCCCACGCGCCGGGCTCTATGCCGCGCTGGGCGTGCTGACCTCGATCGGGCCGTTTCTCTTTACCCGCTTCATCATTCCCGAGGCGATTCTCGCGCTCTTTCTGCTGATTGCGCTCTACTGCCTGATTACCGCTCTGGAACTGGATCTGCCCAACCGCTACTACATTCTGTGGGCGGCGGTGGCGCTGGCCATGCTGACCAAGGGGCTGATTGCGCCGGTCTTCTTCCTGGGCGCAGCGATTCCCTACGTGCTGCTGACCGGGCAGTGGCGGCGCTGGCGCTCGATGCGCCTCTTCAGCGGGCTGGCGGTCTTTTTTGCGGTGGGCGCGCCGTGGCACATCTTGTGCGGACTGGCCAATCCCGACCAGGGCCACGCGGTGGGCAATCATCCCACCATCGGCAACGTTCACGGTTTCTGGTACTTCTACTTCGTCAACGAGCACTACCTGCGCTTCTTCAGCCTGCGCTACCCGCACGACTACAACAAACTGCCCTATGCCGCCTATTGGCTGCTGCACCTGGTCTGGCTCTTCCCCTGGAGTCTCTTCGTGCCGGCGGTGTTGATGGTGGCCTGGAAGACCAGAAAGACCTGGCTGCAGCACCTGCGCCACGATGCCGGCCAGACGGTCGACTTTTACTTGGACAACATCAACCGTGAGGATGTGGCTAGCGCCGTCTTCAAGCTCAAGTTCCGGGTGCGCACGGCCTGGCTGCTGAGTCTTTTTTCTGGTTTCTCTTTGCTTTTCTTCTCCATTTCGTCGAACCAGGAGTACTACACCTTCCCCACCTGGCCGCCGCTGCTGATCCTGATTGCGGGGATTGTGGCCGGCATCGAAGAAAACCGCGGACCGGCGGGCGGCAAGGCGCCCATTTCGACTGCCTGGCTTACCGGCGCGCAGGCCGTTTTTGCCGTGCTGGGTGTGCTCTCTGCCATTGCCTTGGGTTGGGGATTGTGGGTCTCGCGCGGTCTGCCTCATGTGGCCGATATTGGCACTTTGCTCGCGCATCGCGCTGTGGGCGACTACACGCTGTCCATGTCTCACCTCTTCGATCTGACCGGCGCCTCCTTTGCGGCGCTGCGGCTGCCGGCGGCGATGGCCGCAATTACCTTGCTGATCGGCCCGGCGCTGGGCTGGATGCTGCGGCTGAAGGGCAAGCACCTGCCGGCGACCATCAGTGTGGCGCTGACCTCGGCGGTCTTTCTGGTGGCGGCGCACATCGCCTTCGCGCGCTTCGCGCCCATGCTCAGCTCCAAGGCCATGGCCGACACCATCGTGGCCAAGGGCACGCCGGCCGACAGCTTCATCATCTTTGGCGAGCAGTCGGACGCCTCTTCGGTGGTCTTCTACTCGCATAACTTCTTCCACAAACCGGCGCTGATGGTGCTGCCGCGCTGCGGCCAGCATGGCGAGGGAACGCCGCTGCTGTGGGGATCGTGCTATCCCGACGCGCCCGACATCTTCCTCAGCGAAGACCGGCTCTCGAAGGAATGGGGCACGGGCGAGCGCAAATGGCTCTTCGCCCAGGACCAGAACCAGCTCAAGGTCGAGCATCTGCTTGCGGGACGCCTCTACTGGGTGCAAACCGTCGCCGACAAGGCGCTGTGGACCGACCGGCCGCTGCCCTAAGCGGTCTCTTGTTGGCGATAGGCGAGAAAGCCGGGGTTTGGGCCCCGGCTTTCGTGCGTCTTGGCTGTGAAATCTACAGGACCGCGTCCATCCCGGTACGCTTGAGAATGTTGAGCAGAGCCAGTGCGGGCCCCTTGGGTTCACGTACGCCGCGCTCCAGTTGGGAGAGATAGCCTGGGGTGAGGTTGAGGCAACGGGCGAAAACTGCCTGACTGAGATTGGCGCTTTCGCGCATGGAGCGAATCTCTTCTCCACTCACGGGCTTTGACGCCATTGGAGTACTCTTGCCGAGGTGGCGAATCGTGATCTTCTTATAAGCAGCTTCATCCATAATGCCGCTCCGGCGCATATCTTCCGCTGTTTCCAAGATCGCTTCAGTCAGACTGTCGTTTTTCACGGTCATGGAAAACCTCCTGCAAATCGTTGTTCTGAATGGCAATGCAAATACGCTCTTCATCTGCTTCGAGCCATTTTCGCGCGATCCCACGCAAAGATCTCAACTGCGCTGGGCTGATATTGTCGAGCTGGTTCTTGGCAAAGCCATAGAGGAAGACCGAGCACAGATCTCTGCGAAATACAATCAGTGTTCGAAAACCACCTGAGTGTCCCTGGCCTGGTCGGGAGAGGCGCTGTTTGATGAGGCCATTGCCAAGATCGGCATCGATCAAGCCACGTTCAGCTCGTTCGATTGCATCCCGCAAACTTTCCTTGCTGATCCGCTCGCGCCGGATAAAACGAGAGAACCAGTTGGTGACCAGAATTCGCATCGCAAACTCCAGCATTAAGAATCATAGCACTCATTGATACAGTGCGGTCAATTTGTTTGGATGCGGGCGGTTCTACCGCGGGTTGTTTTGCTGCTAGAAACAGCTTTGACTTCCCCGCTCTTGGGGATGGCGCTCAGGTCGGTCTTGCCTTCGGCCAGTTGCATGAGGAACTCCTGGCTGCTGAAGGCGGGGGCGTCCTTGAAGACCTTGGAGGCGCGCAGGTATGCGCCGTCGGGCTGCTGCAGGCGTGCTTTGAGTGTGTCGGCGATGTAGGCGGGCAGAATCTCGTCGTGAATGCGCGCCCGGGCGGCGGCATCGCGCACCGGGAAGACCACTTCGCAGCGCTCGAAGAGGTTGCGCGGCATCCAGTCGGCCGAGCCCAGGTAGATCTCGTCTTCGCCGCCGTTGGCGAAGTGGAAGATGCGCGAGTGCTCCAGAAAGCGGCCCACGATGGAGCGCACTCTGATCCGTTCAGAAAGCCCTTTGACGCCGGGGCGCAGCGTGCAGAGGCCGCGAATGATTAGGTCCACTTCGACGCCGGCCTGCGAGGCGGCGTAGAGCGCCTCGATGACCGAGGGCTCGAGCAGGGAATTCATTTTGGCCACGATGTGCGCCTCGCGGCCGGCCTGGGCGTGCTCCTGCTCGCGGCGGATGAGGCCGAGAAAGCTCTCCGCCATGGTCAGCGGGGCCACCAGCAAGGGGCGATAGTCGTCGACCTCGGCGTGCGCGGTCAGATAGTTGAAGACCATATGCGCCCGTTCGGTAATCTGCGGATCGCTGGTCAGCAGGCTCAGATCGGTGTAGAAGCGGGCGGTGACGGGGTTGTAGTTGCCGGTGCCCAGGTGGCAATAGCGGCGAGTGACGCCATCTTCATCGCGGCGCACCAGCATGGCCAGCTTGCAGTGCGTTTTGAGGCCGACCACGCCGTGGAAGACCTGCACTCCGGCGTCTTCCATGCTGCGCGCCCAGCGAATGTTAGAGGCTTCGTCGAAGCGGGCCATCAGCTCCACCACCAGCGTGGCTTCTTTGGTGGCGGCGGCCTCGATGAGCGCCTCGAACATGGGCGAATCGTGGCTGGTGCGGTAGAGGGTCTGCTTCATGCCGACCACGGCAGGGTCCTGCGCGCCCTTTTCGATGAACTCGACCACCGGGTCGTAGGCGTCGAAGGGATGGTGCAGCAGGATGTCGCGCTGGCGCAATTCCTCGAAGATGTCGGCCGATTTGCGGCTCAATTTGAACGGCTTGGGAGCGAAGGGAACGAACTTCAAGTCGGGGCGCTGCACGTCGCCATAGAAGAACATCAGGCGGCTCAGGTTGACCGGCCCATCGCCGCTGAAGACCTGGTCCTCGTCGAGTTCGAAGTTGACGCGCAGGCGCTCGACGATCTCGGAGTTTGCGCCGGTTTCGATCTCCAGGCGGACGGCGTCGCCCTTGCGGCGGTTGTGCAGCTCGACGCGGATGGTCTCCAGCAGCGAGCGGGCCTCTTCTTCCTCGAAGTAGAGGTTGGAGTTGCGGGTGACGCGGAAGGCGGCGCGGCCCAAAATCTCGTAGCCGCGGTACATGCCTCCCAGGTTCTGCGCAATCAGGTCTTGCAAGAGCAGGTAGTCGTAGGCGCCGGCGGCCGAGGGCAAACGCACAAAGCGGGGCAGGGCGCGGGGCACGGTCACCACTCCCAGCACTTGCGGGCCGCTGCTGCGCCGCTTGAGGCGCAGTAGCAACGCCAAGCAGAGCGCTTTGTTCAGCACACGGGGAAAGGGATGGGCGGGATCGATGGCGATGGGGGTCAGCAGCGGGTCGACTTCGCGCTGAAAGTACTCCTGGGCGAAGCCGCGGGCCTCGTCGTCCAGCTCTTCCCACTCCAGCAGGCGAATGCCCTGTTTACGCAATTCGGGCAGCAGACGATCGTTCCAGCAGCGATACTGGGCGTCGACAAAATCGTGAATGTCGGCGGTCAGGGCGGCCAGCGATTCGTCGGGGCGCAGGCCGTCAAAGCCCGGCTCGCGGTAGCCGTCCTCGATGCGCTGCATCAGTCCGGCCTGGCGGATCTCGACGTACTCATCCAGGTTCGAGCCGGTGATGGAGAGGAACTTGACCCGCTCCAGCAGGGGGTTGGCGGCGTCTTCGGCCTCCTCCAGCACGCGCCGGTTGAACTGCATCCAGGATTGGTCCCGGCCGTTGAATAACTTGATCTTCTGCGTCGTTCTGACCATGTTTCTCTTCCCTTGCGCCGTGTTGGCAGTCTACCGCGTTTTCGCCTGCGGCGCAGAAAAACCGGCTTCCCAAGGCAAAAAGTACCCCATCCGATAAGGAATACAGAAACAGATGCACAAAGGGTTTGAACGGCAGAAGAATATTTCAGCCGATCAAATCTTTCCTCTGTTTTCGAGGCCAGGATTCATTTTTTGCGCTGCAACTTCGGTGGTATGGTACGCACTGGGTTCGGCGATACAAACTGAAGTACGGCGAGTTATGGACAAAAGTAGTCCAATAACCGCTGGAGGGGCCTTTTTTCTTGTTTCCGAGTTGGCCCGTTTTGAGAATACCCGCCTCCATTTTTTCTTCTTCGGCTCATCTGGTCCGGTCGCGGGTCGATGTTGTTTAGAGGTGGTTACCTCAATCTGCGGGCAGTATCGATGCGGTCTTTAGCAATCCGTGTGCGCGAGGCTTCTGGACCCTTGAAATGTAAGCATATGGCTGGCTGGGTGAGCGCCCGCCGATCGAATCTGGAGGCTTTCAATGGCGGCAAACGTTCATGTTACCAACGTCGAAACCCGAGTGCCGGAAGGGGTATTCATATACTCCCAGACGGATCTGCGGGGCATCATTGTCGAGGCCAACGAGGCCTTTGCACAACTAAGCGGCTATCGCGTCGAGGAGATGGTGGGCAAGCCGCACAATCTGGTGCGCCATCCCGATATGCCCAAGGAAGCCTTTGCGGACATGTGGAAGTCGCTCAAAGCCGGCCGTCCCTGGCAGGGGGCGGTGAAGAACCGGCGCAAGGATGGGGGCTACTACTGGGTGCTGGCCACCGTCTCGCCGGTGCGGGAAGAAGGCCGCGTTGTGGGCTACCAGTCGCTGCGCAGTTGCCCATCCAGGGAGTTGGTGCGCGTTGCCGGCGAAGCGTACGCGAAGATCCTGCGCGGTTCCAGCGCTCTCCGCATTGTTGAGGGCCAGGTGACGCCGGTGCGCTCTGCGCTCCAGCAGCATTGGTCACGGCCCGATGTGCAACTGGGGTTTGCCATGATGTTGGCCCTGGCGGCTGCGTTGGCCGGATTCATTCTGAATTTGTGGGGCGGCAGCAGCATTATCCTGCGCGTCGGCGCGGCGGGAATCCTGATTCTGAGTGGGCTATGCGCGATTTATAACCTGTTGCGCACACTGCCCAACCTGCGCCGCGACCTGACGGATATAGAAGGATTTCTGGACGGCATTCTCTCCACCGGCGATATGACCCTGGTCTGCCATCTGGAGCGGCAGGCCCGCAGCGGCAACATAGCCCGAAAACTTGGCCTGTTGATCTCCTGGGTCCAATCCACCTTCCAGTGCGTGCGCGATGCGGTAGTGCCGGTGCAGGAGGGTACGGAGAAGGTGCAGATCGCCATCAACGAGATCGATCAGGCGGCCAAATCGCAAAATATGGCGACGGCCTCGGTGGCCGCGGCCAGCACCGAACTCGATCTGACCATCCGCGAGGTTGCCGAGCATCTGCAAAAGACCGAGACGGCGGTGACTCAGACGGGCGAGCGCGCGGTGGGCGGCGCACAGGTCTCGCAGCGCGCCACCGACAGAATTCAGAGCCTGGCGGCAACCATCAAGAAGGCTTCGGTGGAAGTGGAGGCGCTGGGCACCAGTTCGGCCGAGGTGGGAGCCATAGCCGCCGTGATCCGCGAGATTGCCGACCAGACCAACCTGCTGGCGTTGAACGCTTCCATTGAAGCCGCCCGCGCCGGGGAGGCCGGCCGGGGCTTCGCCGTGGTGGCCAACGAGGTGCGCAGTCTGGCCGATCGCACCATGAAGGCGACCGGCAAGATCGATGCGCTGATCGATACCATCAAGGCCGATGGGGAGCGCGCCATTACCGGCATGAGAACCGGCGGCGCGCAGGTGACCGAGGGCGTCGCCCTGGTGCAGGAGGCGCAGAACGCGCTGCAAGGCATCAACGATCTGATGGCCGATGCCGTGCAAAAGGTCTCGGAGATCGCTACTGCCTCTTCGCAGCAGACCGAGGCCATGAACGAGATCAGCACCAACATCACCCATGTGGCCGCCATGAGCGAGGAGAATGTGGCCGTCGTCCGCAGCACCACCGATTTGATTGTCGCCATGACTCCGCTGGTCGACCGGGTGCGCAAGGCCGTGGCGCAATACACCGTTTAGTACCGGATTCGCCGGAAAAGAATCCCCTCCCCGGTCTCAAAAACGAGACCGGGCGTCATTTCAATGGAATTCTGTTGCCCGCTTCTTCCCAACCTGAACCAGCGCAGTTATTAGTTCATGGGGGGACCCGCGCCGCAAGCAGCGCTCTCTCCCTTAGAATCGACCCATGAGCAAAGCTGTGATTTCCACTCCCAATGCGCCGGCTGCGATCGGCCCCTACGCGCAGGCCGTGCGGGTGGGCAACCTGATCTTCACCGCCGGCCAGATTCCCCTGGACCCGGCCACCATGCAGGTTGTGCCGGGGGGAATTGCCGGCCAGACGACGCGCGTGCTGGAGAACTTGAAGGCCATTCTCGAAGCCGCGGGTAGCAGTCTGGCGCAGGCCGTCAAGGCCACAGTCTTCCTCAAGGATTTCAACGACTTCGCCGCCATGAACGCGGTCTATGGCGGGTATCTGGGCGGCGACGGGATGACCCCGCCGGCGCGCAGCACTGTCGAAGTCGCACGCCTGCCCAAAGATGTGCTGGTCGAGATCGAATTGGTCGCGGAAGTGTAAGCATCCCCCACAGAAGGCGGATTTATTCGGTCCATGGACGGGCCGCCTGCATCCGATCAAGTAGCAGAAGAGAGACGAGAGGATTTCCCATGAAAACCCTGCAGCAGCCGGTGAGTCAGCCCAGCGAGAAGATCGTGCGCAGCGAGGCCGAATGGCGCGCTTCCCTGAGCCACGCACAATACAAGATTCTGCGCGAGAAGGCCACGGAACTGCCTTTTTCCGGCGTTTTGACCTACAACCATGAGTCGGGCAACTACTGCTGCGCGGGCTGCGGCGAAGTGCTCTTCCAGAGCGGCGCGAAGTTCGACTCGGGCTGCGGCTGGCCCAGCTTTGCGCGCCCCGCCGATCCCAAGGCGATCGCTGAGCAGGACGACGACAGCCTGGGCATGTTCCGGATCGAAGTAACCTGCGCGCGCTGCGGCGGTCACCTTGGCCACCTCTTTCCCGACGGCCCCATGCCTACCGGGATGCGCTATTGCATCAACTCCGCCGCCATGACCTTCGAGCCGGCCAAGTAAGACCAATAGCCTCATTTCGCTAAACGGTAGACCTCTGAGCCGGCGAGCAAGAACGCGCCGGTTCCATAGACATAATTCGAAGTGGGCGTAAAGGCTCCGGGTGCCGCGCCCACCGGCTGAATGCATCCCAGGCGGCCATCGGCGTAGACGTGCGCCAGCAGGCCCCGCCAGCCCTTCTCGACTACCGGTTTGTATTGCTTGCCATCGAGCAGGCCGGCGTTGATGCCCCAGGCAAATCCATAGGTAAAGAAGGCCGAGCCGGAGTTCTCCGGCAGCGTGTACTCGGCCTGATCGAGCAGCCCGGCGCGCCACAGGCCGTCGGCTCCTTGCAGCGCGGCAATGGCCTGCGCCATCTCGCGGAACTGCGCCACATACCGGGGCCGCGTGGGATAGTCGGCGGGCATCTCGCTCAACACCCGCGCCAGTCCGGCAAAGACCCAGCCGTTGCCCCGCGCCCAATAAACGTTTGCGCCGTTGGCCTGGTGCGCTGCAAAGAACGACTTGTCGCGGAAGTAGAGGTGGTCCTTTGGGTTGTAGAGCAGGCCGCTGGTGATCCACCACTCCCGGTCCATGAAGTCCAGGTATTTGCGTTCGCCAGTGTCGCGGGAGAGTTTGGCCAGCACCGCGGGGCCCATGAACAGCGCATCGCACCACCACCAAAGAGGCTTGGCGGGGTCGTCCGGCAGTTGCATCACGGCGTCCATGCGTGCGCGGGTGGGGCCGGCATCGGCCTGGCCGGGATAGAGGCGAGCCAGATCGATGTCGCTCTGGCCGATGGCGTGATCGTCGGCATGGGCCGGGCGCGGGCCAAGCTGCCACTGGTACTTCTTGCCCACTTCCAGCATGGCCAGTTGGTATTTCTTGCCGGCCACCGCCTCGGGAACGGCCATATATCCGGCATAGAGCGCGGCAAAGGTCCAGTCCTGATTGAAGCCGGGGGAACTCTTCTGCAACTGCCAGTCGGCCACCTTGCGCAGGGCCGCGGCCACGTCCTTGCGCTTGAGCTTGGGCGAGAGGCCGGTGGCCAGCGCTGGCTCGGGCGAGACGGCGTCGCCCACCCAGGGATTCTGCGCCGGACTCCTGGCCTGCGCGCTACCCGAGACCGGCATCAACAGCAGCGCCGTGCAGGCCATCGCCAGCAGCAGGCTGGCTTGAGTACGCAGAGTACGGCGCTGCGAAGCGCTCGGCAGGCAAATGGAGGCGGCAAAGAAGCGGAGGCAAGAGCTTTTCATAGGCATGAAAGTTCTCCGAAGCATGAACGTTATCGATTATAGCGGAGATTCTCAAAGGAAAGGGCAAGGACCGGCGTTCTCAGGGAATCGCATTTGCAATCGCGTTTGGAGTGGGGAATTCCGGTCCCAGGAAGACTCGGAGAAAGGTCATGTAAGAGGGCGCGACTGAACAGGCTGCGGAAAAAGGCGGAATGGATGGCGAAAACTCCGAAAAACATCCTTCAGGGGCTAAAGCCCTCGTTGATTTTGCGGCATTTACGGCACGGCTAAAGCCGTGCCCCTTCAAAACGTCGCCCGCTATGGAGTTCTTCCGCAGTCTGTGAAGTCGCGCCCTGACTCGCTGAACACGATCAATGGGTTTTGCAAGAGGCTCGATCGAGTCAAAAGCGTGGACGGTCAAGCTATTTGCAGTTTCTGCACAACGCAGAAGCCAGAAGCCGCGGTCTTGCTGTAGCATCGTGGACGAACAAAGAACGCCGCTGCGCCGTTCACTGCCCGGCTTCTTTCTGTATCTTAATGGTTTTCAGGTCTTCTAGCTTGGTTGGGCAGGGTCTGACGAACCCCAGGGAAGCAGAGAGACGCACCACACTCCAGGGTACAACCGGAGGGCAAGCAGGCGCATTGGATTGAAGGCTTGATACGTTGATGGCCGATCTTCCCACTTCGCGACTGTCTCCCTTCCGCTCAGCGCCCAATATGCTGACGCTGCTGCGCATCTGCCTGGCGCCGTTTCTGGTGACGGCGATTCTGGAAGATCGCTACGCCCTGGCATTCGGCCTTTTTGTGGCCGCCGGGCTCACCGATGCGCTGGACGGCGCGCTGGCGCGGCTGCTCAAGCAGCGCACCATGCTGGGCCAGTACCTGGACCCGGTGGCCGACAAACTGCTGCTCAGCACGCTCTTCCTGGTGCTGACGCACAAGGATTTGATTCCTGCGCGGGTAACCGTGCTGGTCTTTGGACGCGATGTGGGCATTCTGGTGGTGGCGGCGATCCTTTACGCGGCAGCGGGACGGCGCGAATTTGGCCCCAGCCTCTTCGGCAAAGCCAATACCACGGTGCAGATTGTTGCCGTGGCGGCCGTGCTGCTGCATCAATTGAGCGCAGTGCGGTGGATGGCCGAGCTGCGTTGGCTGGCGCTGGACGCCACCATGGCGCTGACCGTGCTCTCCGGACTGCACTACGCGTGGATCGCCTCGCGGCGCATAGCGGCGCAGACGAATGGGGTTCATCCGCCCAAGAGCTGATTGCTTGCGAGGAATCGGATACAAGAAAGCAGACCGCCGCCCACCGCACACGATCTGCGGTTGGCGCGCGCCTTGGCTGACGAAAGAGTTGCGCTCCGAGGCAGACTGGGGTCTTGCTCCTAGTCGTTCTCTACGGCCCCGTCGGGGACCGCGCTCTCTTCAATTTCCATGTCGCGAAACTCTTCCGAGTCAAATACTTCGCCACACTCCAGGCATTCGACAAACTCGCTGTCTTCGTGCCGGGAGACGATACGTACCTTAGGGTGTTTGCAGAGGGTTGGCATCTGTTCAAAATCGGATTGGATTTGGTTGTCTTTCCGCCCGATTGTAGCGATCTTTTGCGGAATTTGGAACCGCTATTTGTTGAATTCCGGGCGATAGGCGCAGATTTTCCCACAGGATGGAACGGCGCTGCCAAGTTGGGCTTGTAATCCCGACAGAAACGGTCGTATACTGAATGCGGACCGAAGAAGTCGGATATTCAATGCTCAAACTGACAAAAAAAGCGGACTACGGATTGATCGCGCTGAAGTATCTGGCCGAACACCCGGAAAAACCGGCGGTAAGCGCCAAGGATGTAGCCGACACGTACGGCATTCCCGCGCAACTGCTGGCCAAGATCTTGCAGCAACTGACCAAGTCGGGGCTGCTGCGCTCCCATGCCGGAATGAACGGCGGCTATGCGCTGGCCCGCAAGGCGTCTTCGATCTCCGCTTTCGAGGTGATTTTCGCCATTGACGGTCCGCTTTTCATCACCTCGTGCAGCAAGGGCGTCAACGGCTGCGAGTTGACCGGAAGCTGCACCGTGAAAGAGCCATTGGCGCGGGTCAACGAGACTATCGCCGGGGTGTTGAAGAGCATCAGCATGCAGGATCTTGCAGAGCAGCACGCGCCGGCCCCGCTGGCCGAGGTGCTGGTTGCGCTGAAGTAGAGATTCTCCCAGGCCCGCTTCCCCTGGGCCGGGAGACTGAATGAGCAGACGGAGGATCGAGATGAACAAGGTAACCAGCCAGATTGCAGTACCCGCGGGCGTGAGCCTTCCGATTTACATGGACAACCACGCCACCACCCCCCTGGACCCGCGGGTGCTGGAGGCGATGATGCCCTATCTCACCGGCAAGTTCGGCAACGCGGCCAGCCGCAACCCCTCCTTTGGCTGGGAGGCCGAACAAGCGGTGGAAGTGGCGCGGGAGCAGATTGCGCAACTGATCGGCGCCACCGCCAAGGAGATCATCTTCACCTCCGGAGCCACCGAGAGCAACAACCTGGCCATCAAGGGCATCGCCGAGATGTACCGCGAGCGCGGCAACCACATCATCACCCAGGTCACCGAGCACAAGGCGGTGCTGGACACCTGCAAACGCCTGGAGAAACACGGCTATCGCATTACATTTCTTCCCGTGCAGGCCGACGGTCTGATCGATCTGGACGACCTCAAGCGGGCCATCGACGACAAGACGATTCTGGTTTCGATCATGGCTTCGAACAACGAGATCGGCGTCTTGCAGCCCATTGCCGAGATCGGCAAGATCTGTCACGAGCGCGGCGTGATCTTCCACACCGATGCGGTGCAGTCGGTGGGCAAGGTTCCCATCAACGTGCTGGCCGACAACATCGACGTGCTCTCGCTCAGCGGACACAAGATCTACGGTCCCAAGGGCGTGGGCGCACTGTATGTGCGGCGGCGCAATCCCCGCGTGCAGATCGCGGCGCAGATCGACGGCGGCGGGCACGAGCGCGGTATGAGGTCCGGCACATTGAACGTTCCCGGCATTGTCGGCCTGGGCAAGGCTTGTGCACTGGCTGGAGCAGAGATGCAGCAAGAAGCCAGCCGTCTGCAAGGCCTGCGCGACCGGCTGAAGAACAAGCTCGAAGCCGAACTGGACTACGTGCATGTGAATGGCTCGATGGAGCGCCATCTGCCCGGCAATCTGAACATGAGCTTTGTCTACGTCGAGGGCGAGTCGCTCTTGATGGGCATCAACGACATTGCGGTGTCCAGCGGATCGGCCTGCACCTCGGCCACGCTCGAGCCATCCTATGTATTGAAGGCGCTGGGACTGGGCGACGATGTGGCGCACAGTTCGATTCGCTTTGGTTTGGGCCGCTTCAACACCGAGGCCGAGGTGGATTACGTGGCCGCCAAGGTGATCGACGTGGTGAAGAAGCTGCGCGAGCTTTCTCCGCTCTACGAGATGGTTCAGGACGGCATCGACCTGAGCAAGATCGAGTGGGCGGCACATTGACGCAGAACAGCTTCTAGCTGCTAGCTTTTAGCTTCCAGCCGGGGGCTGACGGAAGAGACTCATGTTTTTAGCTAGCGGCTAGCAGCTAGAAGCTAGAAGCTGTTTCGGGAGGATTGAGAGACATGGCATACAGCGATCAGGTCATCGACCACTACAACAACCCGCGCAACGTGGGCACGCTGGACAAGGCTTCCGACACAGTCGGCACCGGTCTGGTGGGCGCGCCGGAGTGCGGCGACGTGATGCGCTTGCAGATCCGGGTGAACCCGGCGACGCAGGTCATCGAAGAGGCCAAGTTCAAGACCTTTGGCTGCGGATCGGCGATCGCCAGCTCCTCGCTGGCCACGGAGTGGATCAAGGGGCGCACGGTCAACGATGCCCTGGAGATCAAGAACACCGACATCGTCAAGGAGCTTTCGCTCCCGCCGGTGAAGATTCACTGCTCGGTGCTGGCCGAGGACGCCATTCGCGCCGCCATCGGCGACTGGAAGAAAAAGAACGGCGCTGCCGAGCCGGTTGCGGAAGCTGTCGCCCAGTAAGGGTAAGAGAGGGTGCTATGTCGAATCTAGCGACGATCCAAACCAGCAGTGCAGCGGAGGCCTTCGCGGTGAATCTGCCTGCCCCGGCGAAGGCGGAGTCCGGCCCAGCGCAGATGGGCTTGCAACTGACCGAGCGGGCGATCAAGCGCGTGCGTTTGGCGATGGCCAAGGAGGGCGTTTCGCCCACCGAGGGCGGATTGCGCCTGGGCGTGATGGGCGGCGGCTGCTCGGGACTGTCGTACTCGATCAAGTTCGATACCCAGCCCCGCGAGCGCGACCGCATTTATGAATTCGACGGAGTAAGGGTCTTTGTCGATCCCAAATCCTTCGTCTACCTGCACGGCATGACCCTCGATTACGAAGAGACGCTGATTCGGCAGGGCTTCAACTTCATCAACCCGAATTCGACGCGCTCCTGCGGTTGCGGTTCGTCGTTTTCGTCGTGAAAACAGGGAACAGGGGTCAGGGGTTAGGGATGAGTGAACAGCTTTAGTCGCTCTGCGAATTTCTTTTTCTCGTTCATTGCAAACTAACCCCTAATCCCTAACCCCTAACCCCTAACCCCTAACCCCTAACCCCTAACCCCTAATCCCTCATCCCCTGAAAGCTCTCTTATGCTGAACGTTCTGAACGATGCGGTTCCGGTAGCTTGTTGGTCTTGTTCGATCGGCCACAACGACTCGACACTTTTTTGCCCCCACTGCAGCAAGATTCAACCGCCGCCGGGGGGCGATTACTTTTCCGTCTTCAACCTGGAGCCTCGGCTCAATCTGGATCTGAAGGCGCTGGAGCAGGAGTTTCACCGCCTCAGCCGCAAGCTGCATCCCGACCGCTTTGCCCGCGCTCTGGAGAACGAGAAGCAGTGGAGCCTGGCCGATACGGCGCTGCTCAACGACGCCTACCGCACCCTGAAAGATCCGCTGCGCCGCACCGAATACCTGCTCAAGCTGCTGGGCAACGGTGTCACCGAGGAGCACAACCACACAGACAGTGCTGGCGGCGCAAGCAAGGACACCTCGCGCGTCCCCGCCGACCTTCTGGAAGAGGCCTTCGAGCTGAACATGCAGCTTGAGGAGATGCGCTTTGCGCGCAAATCCGGCGCCGAAGATCCGGAACTGCTCGCCAGCCTTGAAGATGCAAAGAAGAAATTCACCGCCTTGTTGGAAGCTGTGGACCGCGATCTGCGCGTCTGCTGGACGGCCTGGGATGGCGGCGACGCGGCTGCGCGACAGGCGCAGCAAAAGAAGATGGTGGCGTTGCTGGACCGGCGGCGTTATCTGAGCAATCTGGTGCGCGATGTCAATGAAGTGATGGGAGCTTAAGGAACGCATGGCGGAAGGACGCGTAGTCGGCATCGATCTGGGGACCACCAACTCCCTGGTCGCATACATGGAGGGCGAAGCGCCGGTAGTGATTCCCGGCGCGGACGGATTGAATCTGGTTCCGTCTGTGGTCGCTCTCGACCCCATTCCCGCCGATGGCGGGCGGCCCACCATCACCGTGGGCAACACGGCGCGGCGCGCGCTGATGGAGACGCCGGAGCGCGTGGTCTACTCCGTCAAGCGGCTGATGGGCCGAGGCCTCGAAGAGATTCAGGAAGAGCTCAAGCTCTTTCCCTTCCGTCTGGCCGAGGATGCGCAAAGTGGCCCTCCCGATCCCAATGAGGTTCCACGAATTCAACTGGGCGAGATGCGTTTTACGCCGCCGGAGATCTCCGCCTACGTGCTGCGCCAGCTCAAGCGCAATGCCGAGCGCTATTTCGGCTCCGCGGTGACGCAGGCGGTGATTACCGTTCCCGCCTACTTCAACGATGCGCAGCGCCAGGCCACTAAAGATGCGGGGCGCATGGCGGGCCTCGAAGTCCTGCGCCTGGTCAACGAGCCCACCGCGGCGGCCTTGGCCTATGGGCTGGACCGCGCCAAGGAAGGCACCATTGCCGTCTACGATCTGGGTGGCGGGACCTTCGACATCTCCATTCTCAAACTGCGCGACGGCATCTTCGAGGTGCAGTCCACCAATGGCGACACCCATCTGGGCGGCGACGACATCGATAACTTGCTCATCGCCATTGCCCTGGGCGAGATCTTTGCCGAGAACGGCGTGGACCTGCGCCCCTATCCCGGCGCGGTGCAGGCGGTGCGCAAGGCGGCCATCGAGGCCAAGATCAAGCTCTCGACCGAAGAAGAGGCGCGCTTCGACATCGAACTGCCCAACGGCGACCGTTATAAGCGGGAGATTCCTCGCGAAGTCTTCGAGATGCTCATCGAGCCGGTGCTGGAGCGCACCGCCGGCCCTTGCAAACGGGCTCTGGCCGACGCCGGCATTACTCCGGCGGAGATCGACGAAGTGGTGCTGGTGGGCGGTTCTACGCGGATTCCCGCGGTGCGGCAGTTGGTGGACGATCTCTTTCAACTGCAAGCGCGCGGCAAGAAGCCGCATACCGAGTTGAATCCCGATGAGGTGGTGGCGCTGGGCGCGGCGGTGCAGGCCGGCATTCTGGCCGGAGCGTCGAAGACCACCGAGGAGATGCTGCTGCTCGACGTGACCCCGCTCTCGCTGGGCATCGAAGCCCTGGGCGGCACGGTGGCGCGCATCATTCAACGCAACTCGACCATCCCCGCCTCGGCTACCGAGCACTTTACGACCGGCGTCGATGGGCAGACCAACGTAGCCATTCATGTGGTGCAGGGCGAGAGGGAACTGGCCTCCGACTGCCGTTCGCTGGCGCGCTTCGACCTCAAGGGCATTCCTCCCATGAGCGCCGGACTGCCACGCATCGAGGTCAAGTTTCTCATCGACGCCGACGGGATTCTCAACGTCACCGCCCGCGAGCAGCGCAGCGGCACCGAGGCGCAGATCGAGGTCAAGGCGACCTATGGATTGACCGACGAGCAGGTCGAGAGCATGATTCTCGATTCCTTCGACAACGCCGAGGCGGACTTCGCCAAGCGGCTGCTGATCGAGGCCCGCAACGAGGCGGCGACGATTCTGGCCGCTGTCGAACGCGCCCCGCAGAGCGCCGCATGGACGCAGTTGACCGCGGACGAAAAAACCAAGGTGGCGGTGGCGCGCGATTACCTCGCCGCCAAGATGCAAGAGGACGATGCCGAGGCCATTCGCGAGGCGGTACAGATTCTCGATCTGGCCACCCGCCGCTTTGCCGAGCTTATGATGGAGGCGGCGGTTTCCACCGCCATCGGCGGCAAGACCATGGCGGCCGCAAGCGAGGATATGGGCGATGAGATTGCCGCGCCCCATCCCATGGCCGCGGCGGAGTTCAAGTAGCACCAGAGTGAGCGGTGCTGGCTGGGTTAGCGGAGTTAGTGGAGCTAGGTCTCTGACCGCCGAAGATGTATTTCAGTACGTGCTTTCCCCGGTGTCAAAAACGAGACCGGGGGCACCCTCAGTGGTACAAGACTATGCGGTCAAAGACCTGGCGGGTTCGGTGGAGATAGCAAGCCGCCCCGATGGGGCGAAACGAAAATAGCCCAGCGTGAAGCACAGCGAAACGCTGGGTAGGCAACGCTTCTGACTTTCCGCCCTGTAGGGGCGGTGCGAAACGAACTGTGGCGCCTGCAAGGTGAGGACGAAATCATGAAGGTGACGAACAAGCAAAACATTCCCGCGGAAAAGCTGGTGCGCGTAACCTTCGAGCCGGAGGGGCGCACGGTGGAGTTTGAGTTCGGCAAGCTGCCCTATCAGCGCCACGGCGAGCCTATGTCGTTTTTGGACGTGGCGGAGAACTTCGAGGTTTTTCTGGATCATGCCTGCGGCGGGGTTTGCGCCTGCTCCACGTGCCATGTGCTGGTCAAATCCGGCGCCGGAGGCCTCACCGAAGCCAAGGACGACGAACTCGACCGTTTGGACATGGCCGCCGATCAGCAATTGAATTCGCGGCTGGGCTGTCAGGCAGTCATCACCCGTCCGGGCTCATATGTCGTTGAGATTCCCTCCTGGAATCGCAATTACGTCTCCGAGGGAAAACCGCTGGCGCTGGCGGAAGAGAAATAGAAGACGATTCAGGAGTGACTATGCCCCGCGAGATTCATTGGACCGACGCCGAAGAGATCGGCATTCAACTGCAAGAGAAGTTTCCCGCGCTCGATCCGCTGACGGTGCGCTTCACCGACCTGCATCGCTACGTCACGGAGTTGGAAGGCTTCGCCGACGATCCGCTGAAGTCCAACGAAGGCCGGCTGGAGGCCATCCAAATGGCCTGGCATGAAGAGTTCGTCGACGCGCAGGGATAATGAAAATATCTGACGCCATTCCTAAATGAACTCGACGGAAAAGCCGCTTTGGCGAGCGGCGCCCGCAAGTCGCAGATCGGCAGTGATGAAGATATAGTCTTTGGGAATTTGCTCGCAGGCCTGAAAAGCTACGGCTAACTGAAGCGCGTCGGCGGCCCGAAGCGGGTACCTCTCTAGAAGAGAGCAGGCATGCACTGCGATCTCTGGCGGAGGAAAAACGGCATTCCAGCCGCGCGTGATCTCCCGCATCAACTGCATCCCCCCGCGAAACTGATCAGTAGAAATCTGACCCATTCTTATCAGCCGTGTTAAGCCGCTCACCATTTCAACCTGAGTTACCCACCATGAGACGACTGCGAATTTCTCAAACAGTAGTCCTGCCATCGCCGATTGAGGCTGCGAAACGCAGAGAGGGATAAGCGCACTGGAATCCCAATAAGCGACGGGCAGGCTCATCGGTCGTCCCGCTCCTCCGCCCAAACCTGATCCATAACCTCTTTCGATATCATCGGCCCAGCCGGAGGGGGCAGTTTATACCCTTCGGGGCGGCGCATTTTTGGGGGAATGATAATGCCTTTTGCGATCAGGCGCTGCATTCTCTCGTCCTCATCCTCCACCGGAGCGGCGGAAACCAGCCGCGCCACGGGCGTATTCTGGTCGAAGATCAGCACTTCCTCGCCATTCTTGACGTATTCGATGTGAGCGCTGAGCTGGGCCTTCAATTCGCTGATTTGGGCGGTTCGCATGGGGCCAGCGTAGCACGAATCGGGATCGTGCAGGTCATCTTTTTCCGGGAAGACACAGCCGCCATCGGAGTGCGGTCGCACCACGGCTCAATGAGTCAATTCCGGTCTCCCCAGCGGTCTCCAGGGCGGCGTTCGCTCCATCCGAAGGCATTCTCAAAATGCTCGAACTCCGTTTTGCGTCCGGGAATGAGGTAGACGGAGAGGATGTCGAAGCGCACCTGTGGTGGCGACTCGCCGGGCAGGTGGCGAAGGTAGCGGCGGGCCATTTTGCGCAGAGTGGCGCGCTTTTCGGCGTCGACCGCAAGCTCCGCGGGCATGGCGTCGCGGGCGGTGCGGGTTTTAACCTCGACGAAGCAAAGCACCGGCCCCTGCCAGGCAATCAGATCGAGATCGCCGCCCAGTCCAGGTTCGGTCCAGCGCTGCGCCACCACTGTGTAGCCCTGGCGGCGCAGATGGAAGTAGGCGGCGGATTCCCCTTCGAGCCCGGTCAGCAGATGTGCTGGTAAATCGGCGCGACTGCCGTGCCGCCGCCACCGGCGCAAAGCCGTGAGCAGCTTTTCCAGGCAAACAAGGCGGATTCGTTCCAACAAGCTCATCTTTGGCTCGAAGGCGGCAAGAGTACACCCGTAGATTGAGCCGGCGAAGCAGGGAGAGGCCGGCGAGCAACGCGTGCTTATCTTTCCCTTCACGGCAATTACACCACGTCCTTTTGCTTTGGACGTGTGACCCGCACAATGTGCGATCCTTGTCGATCGGTAACTCCCGAACGTTGAATCACACCGGTGCGGACCCATGCGAGGGCAATCCTCTCGCAGAATCCTGTTTTCAAGTGAGTATGTCGATGCAGCCGCTCTTCGGCCAAGGTATAGAACCGCGGGCCGGGTGGAAATCCAACAGAAGAACATGCCTGTTCGCGATCTGTACAAGCCGCGCTCGCCTTGCCTCAGCGCTCGGGCACGCTCTCCTGGGCTTCGGCAGAGCGGGCGCTCTCGTGGCCGTTCTGGCCCACGGCGCTGACAGCGTAACGGTAGCTGTGCCCCGGCTGGACCTGGGCATCGTGGAAGGCGGGCGCGAGAGATGGCTTGTCGCTGAGGCGCTTCCAATCGCCCTCGGCCTCGCGGCGATAGACCATGTAGCCAGCAAGATCCAGCTCGGTATCGGGCTGCCAGCTCAGGTCGATGGAGCTTCCGCTCTCGCTCTGGGAGGCTACGGCGGCCAGTCCGCTGGGTACGGCGGGAGGAAATGCGCTCACCGCGGCGATGCGCACCGGCGCGGAAAACTCCCCGGCCAACTCCAGCGTCTTGCCGTCGACGGTGACGCGGGCTACGCGCTGGGCGCGATATTCATACGTCTGGCCAAAGCGGATGGCGGCGTCCAGCGTGCGCCCGCCACGGGCCTCTGCGGCTTTGATGAAGAGATTCTGTTCCACCGGCTCGGGCGCGGGGGCCAGCAGATCGTTTTGGTCTTTTCTGGTGGTTGGCAAGGGCGGGGACAACAGGGTGCGGTGCAGCCGAACCGCCGAATTCTGGCTTGCTCCGCTCCCGCTGGACCAGCGCAGGAGAACGCCCTCTTTGTTCATCTCGGCGCTCAGCCCTTCGATGGGCTGGGGCGCGTGGCCGGCCAGCACTACGGCGGCATTGGAAAGCCCCGCCGAGCGGCCGTGGGGGCTCTTCAATTCGACAAAGTAGCTCAGCGCGCGCGGCTCGCCGGCGGCCAGCGGCGCCGGCAGCGTCTCGCTGAAGCTGCCTTGGGTTGCAGGAGCCACCAGTAGTTCGGCAGCGGTTTCGCAGGCTGACTGCGCCGTCTGCCGGCAGACGCGGACAGGAACTTTCTCTTTCAGCAGCAATTTGTCGGTGGTGCGGCGGGGCATGGTCCAGCTCAGCGCGACCTGGTTACCGGTGCGGGTGGCCGCCAGATCCGCGACGGCTGCGGGCAGATTGAGCGAGGGTGGCAGCGGCGCGCCGGGAGTTCCGCAGCCCGACAAAAAGCAAAATACAACCGCGGAGCCAAAAAGCACAGCGGAGCCTGCAAAAACGGCTGCCGCTCGCCGGGCCGCGGTCCATCCCGCCCTGCCCAATTCACGCGCGAATTCCTGCCCTATCCTCATCGCCCTCCCAGTCTACTGGAGGCGGCCGCCCGTGGGCGCGAAGAATTGCACATGCATCGCGCGCAGTTCATGCCGTATGCTTGCAAGCGGCGGAGTGAATCGTTTGAGCCAACGCTGAATTGCGGTGCGGGGAGGATAGTCGGGAATGAGTTCGATGAAGGTGCGGCTGGCGGCAATGATGTTCCTGGAGTACTTCATCTGGGGGGCGTGGTACGTCACGGTGGGAACCTGGCTGGGCCGGACGCTGCACTTCACAGGCGCACAGATCGGTCTGGTGGCAGGCGCCACGGCCATCGGCGCCATTGTCTCGCCCTTCTTGGCTGGCTGGGTTGCCGATCGCTTCTTCGCCACCCAGTATGTGCTGGCCGCACTCCACGCGGCAGGCGCAGTGCTGCTCTTTCTGGCCTCGCAGCGCACCGCCTTCACGCCGCTTTATGGGTTGGTGATCGCCTACGCCTGTGTTTACATGCCCACGCTGGCGCTGACCAACTCGCTGGCCTTCCGGCAGATGAAAGACCCCAAGATGGAGTTTGGCCCCATCCGCGTGCTGGGCACCGCCGGCTGGATCGTCGCCGGCCTGATTGTCGGCAGCCTGGGGCTGGAGGCTACCGCCGCGCCGCTGCGCCTGGCCGCGGGCTGCTCACTGGTGCTGGCACTCTATGCGCTGACTTTGCCCCACACCCCTCCGATGAAGCAGGAGGGCGGCTTCGGCCTGCGCAAACTGCTGCCCGCCGAGGCCCTGCGGCTGCTCGTTCAGCCTTCCTTCGCCGTCTTTGTGGCGGCTTCGTTCCTCATCTGCATTCCGCTGCAGTTCTATTACGCCTTCACTAACTTGTTCCTCAACGAGATCGGCATCCACAACGCAGCCGGCAAGATGACCGGCGGGCAGATGTCGGAACTCTTCTGCATGTTGTTGATCCCCTGGTTTTTCCGCCGCCTGGGGGTGAAGTACATGCTGATCGCCGGCATGTCGGCCTGGGCGCTGCGTTACGCCTTCTTCGCCTTTGGCGGCGCGGGTGCGGGGCTGTGGATGCTCTATGGCGGCATTCTGCTGCACGGCATCTGCTACGACTTCTTCTTCGTAACCGGCCAGATCTACGTGGACCGCAAGGCGCCCGCCGCCTCGCGCGCCGCCGCTCAGGGCATGTTGACGCTGATTACCTATGGCGCGGGCATGTTGCTCGGCTCCTGGCTAAGCGGAGTGGTGGTGGACCACTACGCCACGGTCGCGGCCGACGGCTCGGCGACCCACGCCTGGCGGTCGATCTGGTTGATCTCCGCCGCCCTTTCGGCGCTGATTCTGGCGCTCTTCTACCTGGCCTTCAAGGAGCGCGAAGAAACCGTCGCAGCCGGCTGAAGTAGATGGGATCGACAATGCTGAAAGAACGCAGGCGCGGCGGGGCGAGATTCCTGCCGCGCCGTTCTTTCCTCTGGCGGGGTAGAATCCCCTTGTGCATGAGCTTTCCCTGGTAATGAGCATTGTTGAGACGGTAAGCGGCTCGCTGACCGCCTATCCCGCCGCGCGCGTGCTGGAGGTGCGCCTGCGGGTGGGCGCTCTGGCCGCCGTCGAAGAAGAGGCGCTGCAATTCTGCTACGGCATGGCCAGCGAGGGCACGGCGCTGGCCGGCTCGCGCCTGGTGGTGCATCGGCTGCCGGTGGTGCTGCATTGCGGCGCATGCGCCCAGGATCTGGAACTGGCGGGGGTGCAGAGCTTCCGCTGTCCGCAGTGCGGCGGCGTGGCCGTCGATCTGCTTCAGGGCAAGGAACTGGAGATCGACTCCATCGAATTGGACGACGGCGAGATCGACGATGGCGAGAACCTCGAGGGTGAAGACCATCCTCGTTCTCCACCGGCGTTTCCGGCCCAAGGGACCTAAAACTGTAGCGCTGGCCTCCCGGTCCACGCATGTTTCTCTGTAGCAATGCACCGGCGGCGCTTGCGGAACTCGCTGACCGGGCAATCTCCACCCACGCGCCGTCATCCTGAGCAAACGACTCTGAACGCGAGTCATTTGTACAGGATAACGGCACTCAATCTCAATCGACGGGTGAAGCAACACCCTACGGTTTGTTGGCGGGTGCGGGAGCAGGTTTGGTTTCAACCGGCCTGCCGGCGCGCGGCTTGGCTCCCGGAGCACCGGGTCTGGGGTAGGTAGGAATAGGGTGCCGTCTTTGTTGCGGGAGCAGAGGCGGGACAAAGGGCTCAGTGACGTGCGCCGGCGCAGTACGAGGCTGCGCATGGGGCAATGAGGGAAGCGGCGATGGATTGGCGGTCCCAGCCGCGAGCTCTGCCGCCGTCATTGCCGGTGCTGGGGGCTGCGCAAGAAGCGCTGAAGAGGGTTTTGCTGGAGACGGCGGCGCTGGAACGCTGACCGGCGAGGAAGAAACCGCCGGTGTCGTCGCTGCCGGCGTCGATGCCTTTGTAGGCGCAGCCGGCGCGACAGAAACAGCGGGAGGAGCCGGCGCAGCGGCGGCAGAGGAAGACGCTGGTTGCGGAGTCTTGACCGGCGCGGGCAGTGCGGCGGCCGGGGCCTCGCTTGCGGTTGTGGATGAAGCAGCCGGGATTACCGCGGGAGCAAGATCGGCCGCGGGCCTTGCCGGGACGGCGGCGGGCGGCGCTGCTTCAGGAGCGGCCGGCTTGGGAGGGGCGATCTTTCCCTTCACGAAGACCGTGAAGACGCCGGGAGTAGCGGTTGCGGTGGCGATGCCGCAGCGGTTGGGCGTGCTGAGCCCGTCGCGGCGGATGCGCTCGACGCTGAAGCTCTCGCCACGGGGGTTCGACTGGCAGGTCTTCTGCTTGAGCACCCATACCTGCAAAAAGGGCAAATTGGCGAATTGTTGAGAGAGGCGGGCCGTGCCCTGCTCGTCGGTGAGGGTTTCCTCCTGCCAGGTCTGCATCTTCAGCTCTTCCGGGTCGTAGCCGGCTATCAGCAGCAAGTGCGCGTGGGGCAGCGGCTTGCCGTCCTTGCCGTTGAGAATGCGGACGGAGATCGGTTCCTCGTGCGCCACCGGGAAGGTCTCATCGGCGCGGGCGTTCAGGGCGGCCAGCAGGGCCAGTCCGGCAACGGCGATCAGCGCTGAGGGTCGGAGCATAAGGGAGTCCTCGATGAGCTTATCGGCGCATCCAGGAAATCCCCGAGCTTTCTAATGGTGAGACAAAGATTCAGGCGGAGCGGCCAAAGGCTCCGCTGCCGCGCAGCTTGCCCTGGGCGGCCAGCAGTTTCTTTCGTTCGCGCAGAAAGCTGGCCAGCTCCTTTTTGGGCAGCGCCAACAGGGTCTTGGTACGTTTGGAGAGTTTCTCGTAGATCAGGGCGTGGGCGCGGCTGAGTTCGTCTTCGATCTGGCGGGCGGGCAGAGCATTCCAGCGCTCCAGCGCGACCCAATAGGCGCGGGCCAGATGAGGCGCGGCAGAGACACCTTCGTTCTCCATTAGCTCGTGGAAGCGCTCCGGGCCGCAATGGAACCAGAGAACGCCGATGCCCATACCGTCCACGTCGGTCATGGCGAACATCTTGCCGCCCATATCGCGGTCGCCCACCCAATAGACCAGATGATGGCCCCAGTTGAGGGTCTCGGCGGTGTGCGGCAGAGAGAGACAAATCTCGCGAATGCGTTCGTTGTCCATGCGCTCAGTGTAGGTCGGATTTTCTTCCAAGAAAAGAGGAAATCACTCCCCGCCAGCGGCTGCAAGCAGGGCGTCTGCAATGCGGGCAGCTTCGACGGCGGGGCGCACCGCGTGCACGCGAACGATGGCTGCGCCGTGCAGAATGGCCGCAACCAGCGCGGCGATGCCGGCGGTCTCGCGCTCCGCGGCGGGAGCGTCCACGCCTTTATGCAGCGGAGCCAAAGTGCGGCCCAGAAAAGACTTGCGCGAGAGGCCTACCAACAGCGGATGGCCCAGCCCGAGCAACTCCTGCTGCCGGGCCAGCAGCGCGTAGTTCTCGTCAAATCGCTTGCCGAAGCCGTAGCCAGGGTCGAGCACGATGGATGCAGGGTCGATCCTCGCCGCAGCCGCCTGGGACAGACTTTGTTCAAGGCCCGAGCGCACCGCGGCGAGCAATTCACTAGCGGAGAGTTGCGGCTGCGCGCTCCACTCCTCGGGCCGCCCGCGCGTATGCATGAGGACCACCCCGCATCCTGCCTGGGCGCAGACCGACGCCATCTCCGGGTCCCACAAGAAGCCGCTGACGTCGTTGACGATCTCGGCGCCGGCGCGGCAGGCTGCGCGGGCCGTGGCGGATTTGTAGGTGTCAATGGAGAGAATCGCCTGCGGCCGCTCCTGCAAAATGCCCTCGATCACCGGCAGCAGCCGCGCCTGCTCCTCCGCGGCGCTGACCGCCGGCGCTTGTGCCGTGTTGACTGCGCCGCCGGCGCGGGAGCCGGGACGGGTGCTTTCGGCGCCCAGATCGAGCAAATCGGCGCCCTCGTCCAGCAAGTGCAAGGCGCGGGCCACGGCGTCTTCGGGAGCAAGAAATCGCCCGCCGTCGCTGAAGGAGTCGGGCGTGATGTTGATAATGCCCATAACCAGCGTGCGGCGCCCCAACTTCACCGCGCAGCTGCGCAGCTTCCAAAGGGTTATCGTGCGCGCAGCGATCTTAGCTGGAGGGTCAGTGTGCGGCAAGTTGGGCCTCGCGCGGAGGGTTCGTCAAGGCAGAAACCGGTTGCGGGCGCGGCAATTGTGAGCCAGGAGAACTCTCCACGCCGACCAGAAGATCGATCGGAATATCGAGTCCGAGATGCAAGCGCCGGATCATCGCCAAGGTGAGCGGGCGCTTGCCGGCCAGAACCTCGGAGACGCGCGCCCGGCTGCCAATCATGGGCTCCAAATCCTTACGCGTCAATCCCTGCTGTTCCATTCGGAACTGGATGAGGGTGACGGGATCGGGCGTATCCATGGGGAAATGCCGAGCTTCATAGGCGCCGGCCAGCGTGACCAGGATCTCCAACTCGTCGCCGGCTTCGCTGCCGGGCTCAGCGCCCATCAACTGCTCGATGCGAGCAACCGCCGCATCGTAATCGGCTTCAGTGCGAACCGGATGGATCTGCATAGCGCTCCCTCTCAAACTTCACCTGCCGTACGTCGATCCGGTCATACTCCCGGTGGGTTCCCAGCCACAAGACAAGGATGAACCCGTTCTTGTAGTCCACCGCAACCACCAGGCGGTATTTGTTTCCCTCGATGTTGAAGACCACGCGCTCTGCGGAAACGATGCTGGCGCTGCAGAAATGACGCTTCAAATCGCTGGAATCCTCCCACGCAGCACGCGAAACCAATGCATACCACGCGTCCAGATGGCTCTTCACAAGCCGCTGCAAACGCGGTTCGACCCGGTTGCGAACAAACCCATTCAACGTGCCGCGCGTGATGATTCTCACCAGATAAGCGTACACTGCTCCCACCTTGGGAGCAAGGAGCATTCTCGTGACAGTGTTCGGTCCCTTTTCTGCCGCAGATAGATGCCGTACACTCCGTGCATGAAGTTTTCTCGAATCTGTTTGGCGTTTTTCCTGGCTGTTGGGGCGCTGCCCGGCCTGTTGCCGGCGCAGACGCATCCTGCAAAAGCGGCGGCGCACCCGGCGGCGACAGGACCGCTGGCCGAGCGGGTGCAGGCGATTCTCGCCGATCCGGCGTTGGGCCACGCGGAGTTCGGCATCAGCGTCACCGGGCTCGATGGGCAGACTCTTTATGGACTCAACGAGGGCCAACTGCTCATTCCCGCCTCGAACGTCAAGCTGACCACCACTGCCGCGGCCTATGCGCTCTTGCCCGTCGATACGCTCACCTTTACCACTAACGCAGTGGCCGGAGGGCCGATCGACAGCCAGGGTGTGCTGCACGGCGATCTGATCCTGCTGGGCGCGGGCGACCCGACGCTGAGCGCCCGGCATTTTCCCTACCGCACTCCCGCGGAGGCGCAGGCCGCGGCGCAAACCGAGAAGCCACGCCGGGCAATGGATCTGCTGGACCTGCTGGCCGAAGAGGTCGAACAGGCCGGGGTGCGCTCGGTCGAGGGCAGCGTGGTGGGCGACGACAGTTTTTACTTCGACGAGCCCTACGGCCAGGGATGGGCCTGGGACGATCTGCAATGGAGCTACGGCGCGCCGGTCTCCGCGCTGACATTCAACGAAAATGCGCTCGAACTGAATGTCACCGCCGATCCCGATGCGCCCGGCAAGACCATCGCGGCGTGGACTCCGGCGGTGGACTACTACACACTCGACGGCGCTATGACCATGGCGGACAAAGGCGCCGCAGCCAACCCCGGCCTGGAGCGCAGGCCCGGCAGCCGCATCGTGCGCGCCTGGGGCACGGCAGCGGCAGCGGGCTTCCACGCCAGTCTGGCAGCCGACGATCCCGCCGAGTTCACTGCAGCGGCTTTTCAGTTGGCCCTGCTGCACCGCGGAGTACGGGTGGCGAATGGAACGGCCTCGCGGCACTTCTACTGGAACGGCACGGGGGATTTTGCCTCCGAGCGCGCCCAGCCCCTCGTACTGAAGCGCAGCGAGCAGGACCGCATCGAAGCGCCGCTCGAAGGGCGCAAGGTATTGGCCACCCACACCTCTCCGGCGCTGGCCCTGGATGGAACCGTCATCAACAAGGTGAGCCAGAACCTGCACGTCGAATTGCTGCTGCGCCTGCTGGGCAAGATGGAAGGGACCGGCGGCAGCCTGGAGCAGGGGACGCGCGTGGTGCGCCAGTTTCTGACCGATGCGGGCATCCGTGACGAGGATTTCTTCCTCTTTGACGGTTCGGGAATGAGTCCCCAGGACCGCATGACGCCGCGCGCCTTTACCCAACTGCTGGCTTATGCGGCAAAGCAGCCCTGGGGCGAGTCGTGGCGGGCGACGCTGCCGGTGGCGGGCGTGGATGGAACCCTGGCCGGACGCTTCACCAACTCCCCGCTCAAGGGGCGCCTGTGGGCCAAGACCGGAACGCTCAGCGAGGTCAATGCGCTCTCCGGCTATTTGCAGGCGGCCAGCGGCAAGACACTGGTCTTTTCCATCCTGGTCAACGGACACCGCCCCGACAGCGAGGCCGAACTCCAGGCCATCGACCGCATCTGCGAGGCCATCGCCGCGGCGGAGTGAGCCTTGTAGAATCGGGAGCAGATGCGTGGTCTTCTCTCTGCTTTTTCTTCTTTCGCTGGAGTCTTGCTGCTGGCGCTGGCCGGCTGCAATGCACTGCCGTCGTCGAAGCCCGCCTCGCAGTGGACGCCCGAAGAGGCGCGGGGTGCAAAGGTCTTCGCCCAGAAGTGCGCCCGCTGCCATCTGCCCACCACCACGCGCACGCTGAAGGGACCCGGCCTGCAAGCCATCACCAAGATCGGCGCGCCACCCTTCGGAGCGCCTCTTTCCGACGAGCGCATTACACAATTGATCCAGCACGGCCGGCGCGCTATGCCCGCGGCGCAGGTGAACGACGGTGAGATGCGCGACCTGCTGGCCTATCTGCACACGCTGTAAAGAAATTCAGAGCGAAAGGCTGGAGATCTCCTACCAAAGCACTCTGCAAAGATTGGCTTGGCGAATCTGCTCGTCTTTGGTGAGGAGTATGCAGTTTGCCACGATGGCCGTGGCGACGATCAGCCGGTCCATGGGGTCGCTGTGAAAGGGCGCGGGAAGCTCCGCCGCACAAAGAGCGATGCGGGTAGTGAGAGGAAGCACATCGATCCTGCTTTCAATGGCGGCAGCAAAATCTTCGCTCGAGGTGTGAAGATCAAGCCGCTTTCTGAAAGCGGAATAGGCGATTTCATAGATCGAAATCTGCGCGCAGGCGATTTGTTCCCCCGTTTGACGAGCGGTGAGAAGCGCCTCCCGCGCCCGTAGCGACAATCGCTCCGGGGCGATCATCAGCCAGAGGACGGCATGAGTGTCGAGCAGAATCATTTGGCTGAGCCCTGCTCGAATCGATCCCATTTCTCATTGAACATGCGCTCCCACTCTTCGTCCGTAAAAAGTGACGAGACGATATCTCCATCAATGGAGGCCATATGCCGCAAGCAGCCAAAGATCGCCTCGGGCGCTTCTTTTTCGGGCTGATCGTCGAAGGGCAGAATCCGCGCCAGAGGCTTGCCCCGCTTGGTGACCAGCAGGGGCTGGCCGGTGGAGTTGACCTCCGCCATCACCGCCAGGCACTTGGCCTTGAACTCACCTGCCGCCATGGTGCGCATAAGAATCCCCTTCTCTCTCAGTCTGCTCCTGACCATGGTCATCTGTCCATGGTCATTTCGACTCGGGGATTCAGCCTCCTTTCCGCCGCAGTTTTCAGAACCCCGGCTACAATGAAGGAGTGATGGATCTGGTGCAGATCGAGCCCGTGCGCAAACTGCCGGCGGCCAAGCCGGAGTGGCTCAAGGCGCGCGCGCCGGTGGGCGAAAACTACCACAATCTCAAGCAGTTGGCTCGTTCGCTCAATCTGCACACGGTGTGCGAGAGCGCGCACTGCCCCAATATCGGCGAGTGCTGGCAGCACCAGACGGCCACCTTCATGCTGTTGGGCAACCTGTGCACGCGCCGCTGTGGATTCTGCGCCGTTCTCAAGGGAAGGCCCGAGCCCATCGACTTCGACGAGCCGCGCCGCGTGGCCGAGGCCATCGCCAAGCTGGGCCTGAAATACGCCGTGCTCACCAGCGTCAATCGCGACGACGATCTGCAGGGCGGGGCGCGCATCTTCGCCATGGTCATCGAGGAGATTCGTCGCCAGGCCCCTGGCTGCGGCAGCGAGGTGCTGATCCCCGACTTTCAGGGCGATGTGGAGTCCATCCGCATCGTCGTCGCGGCCCAGCCCGACGTGCTGAACCACAATACGGAGACGGTGCCGCGCCTCTATCGCGCCGTGCGCAGCGGAGCGCGCTATGAGCGTTCGCTGGAGCTTTTGCGCTACGCCAAGGAGCTGCGGCCCGCGGGGCTGACCAAATCTGGCGTGATGGTGGGGCTGGGCGAGGAGACGGCGGAGCTGTTGATGGTCTTCCGCGACCTGGCCGCGGTGGGCTGCGACATCCTCACCATCGGACAATACCTGCGCCCCTCGCGCGACCACGTGCCCATGGCCCAGCTCTACACCCCGCGCGAGTTCGCCGAACTGAAGCAGTCGGCGCTGGCGATGGGCTTCAAACACGTCGAGAGCGGCCCGCTGGTGCGCTCCAGTTATCATGCCCACGAGCAGACCGCTGCGGCCGGGTTATGAAGCAGCCCTTTCACACTCTGCTGAAAAGGTTGAAGGCGGGGCAGGGCTCATTGCCGGTTGGCCATTGTGCGGGGCGTGGGCTGGAGCGGCGAAATCGGTGAGCGGCTCCGCGCACGCGGCAACGGCTACTCACTCCATCTGACCGGCGATGCGGACGTGCTCCGGCCGCGGCTTTCACTTGGTTGGGCCGGCTGGAGTACCCGCATTCGTCAAGGCTCGAATCCGGTCTTGCGCCAGCACGTAAGTTGAAACAGGATCGATGTAGGTATGATCGTCAAACTCATGGGCCTTCACGCGGCGGAATGCATCCAGCGCCGCCGCTTTGGCTCCGTATTGTTCGTAGATCAGCCCGAGGGTGTACCAGACAGGGGAGTTCGGCTCGACCATGTTCCCGGCGTCCATCGCCTGTTGGAGGACTTGTCTTGCCTCGGTCGTCTTGCCCTGGGCAGCATAAATGCAGGCCAGGGTGTGTAACTCGCCAAAGCCGGAGTTGTTTCCCATCTGCGCCGCCTGCAGCGCGGCTTTGAGAATCTCTTCGCTGAGATCGTCGTGAAAGAGCCCCAGCCACGCAAAGTGGTTGTAGTCGGCGACGGTGGCCTTGCCGGAATCCAAAACCTTCTGCTCCGCCACCTGTGCCGATTTGAAATCATGTGCGAGTTCCAAAGCTTGCGCTTGCGCCGTCAGCAGGTCGCGATCACCGGACTTTTCTGCCAGCCGCGGCGCCAACATGGCCTGCCAGCCCGCGGGGTCGTTCAGCAACTGAAAGCCTTGCCCGGCAAGATTCAGGGCGAGGACCGAATCCGGCTCTTGCTCCAGCAGCCGTTTGGCCGCCGGCATTCCGATCGCCGGTTGCTCGGCGCCCATCGCACTGACCGCCAGCAGCAGGTCCAGGTCGGTTTGCCGCTGCCCGCTGGCCTTTTCCCGGTCCGCGGCAATCTCTGCCAGGTACGGTTTGGCATCCATCGATCCCGCCAGCAGCGAGAGGCCAGCCAGCCTCATGGCCTCGGGCGAATCTGCCCCCGGCTTTGAACTGCCTTTGCTCCAGAAGCGCGGCAAGAGCGGCCCCACAAAGGGGTCGTCCGTACCCTGCTTGTGGGTCAGATCGCGCTTCCAGTCCAGCGCCGCCTTGGCCAGCTTGGGCATTCCGTGGTCGAGCGCCCAAAGTACAACATTGCCCAAAGCGAGATTGTCGTCCGAGCTGTCCTTATCTCCGGCAGCCACGCGATAGGCGTCGTCTTCCTTGAGCACGAAGGCACGATCGGGTTCCGAGCCAGGCATCTGCGCCAGCACTGACCAGCCGTGCTCGTCATCGCCCTTGGCCGAAAACGTGGTGTTGCCGGCAATCAGGTCCAGCAGCACGCTTTCGGTCATATCCGATTTCGCCGCCATCCGCCGCATGAAACCCACGCCGGCCATGCCCTTGTCGATGTCGCGCTCCATGGCTTGAGTCGACGAATAGGCGTGTTTGCTGGTTACGCTTAACATCCGATCGCGGGTGAGCGTTCCCGCCATCATCCCCACAAAGGCCAGTTGTACGGGGGCTGCAGGATTGGTGGCCGGCAGCGGCTCCAGCGAGGCGGGTTTCAATGTCTTGTACAGCTCAATCTGGCGTGCTGCCGTTGCCGCATCGTCGCCACCTTGCATGCCGGCGCTCATCACCTCGGCGGCAAGGCCGTACTGGTGAAGATTGGCCAATTGCGATCCTGCCGTGCGCAGGTTGTTGTTGCGGTCGCTGGTAGCGTGGTTGCCGCGGTCGGCCTCCGCGATTCCCGCCGCCGCTCCATGCTGCGCCGCCGCCGAGGTGATCGCCAAAACCCGGTGGGCATTGGTCGCAGGCAGACTGGCGATCATCTTGTCCAATTCAGCAAACTGCTTTGCGTACAGCAGCACATACATCAGGTTTTCGCGATACTGCGCGAGTGCGTCTTCGCCCTTGTCTTTGTTCAGTTCGATCAGGTCTTTGTAGCCCTTGATCGCCGCTTCCATGTCGGCGTCCGGCGCGTAACGGGTGCCGCGCGCGTTGAATTCCTCAAGAATCGCCAGATCGAAGCGATGGTCGCTGTCCTGGGGGTCAAGTTCAATCGCGCGCTTGTAGGCTGCAATCGCGCCTGGCAGATCGAATCCTTTGCCGAATCTCTCTCCCAGCGCGTTATGCTCCAGCGCCCAGCCGAGATCTGCAAAGGCCGCCGCCAGCTTGGGATCGAGTTCGGTGGCCCGCTTCGCCTCGGCCTGCGCTTCGGCGCCGATCCCGGCGTCGAGCAAGGCCCGGGCCAGATGCAGGTGATGGATCGCATCCGACGGCGCCTCTGCAATCAGCTTGCGATCGATCTCCAGCGCCTCGCGAATATGACCCGCGGTCAATGCTTTCACGCCGGCCTGATCGAAATAGATTCCCACAAAGTCGCGCTTGTGCAGTTCCAGAATCGCCGAGCGCATCGCCAACGCCTGCTCCACGCTGAGGGTTCCCGGACCGCTGCTGAAGCGGAAGGTGGCCGCCACCACACCCGGTTCCGCATCGCTATAGCTCTCTGTCAGTGTCGCTGTTCCCAGTTGCGTGGTCTTGTTCTCGGGAAGCGAGCGCAGTGCGAACCCGCTCGGAATCAAAACTCGCACCCGCTGTTCAGAGATGTACGGCCGGAAGGCAAAGCTCGCCGGACGGCTCTTCTCGGCAACCTCCAGGTTGTGTTTGGCCTCGGCTGACATCTCTGGGCCCGGCGTCTGCGGTGTGGTCGAAAACCATTTGGGCAGGCTGTTGGATGTCGATGCGGGAAAGATCACCACCAGTCCGTCAATCTGCGAGGTCAGGCCGCGCTTGGCGCCGTCCGCAACCAATTTCAGGCTGAAAGGACGATCGAAGTCCGCGCCATCTCCCAATTCAATTGTGGTAAGTGTCTTGGCCAGATACGCGCTCTTGACGTACTTCTCCATCTCTTCATGAATCTTGGGCGTTTCCGGCGCGCTGTAATCGGCGCGATAGGTTGCATCGATTTGTCCATGCGTCTCCGAGATCTCTTCCACATGCGAGGGACCCAGCTCCGCCAGGGTGAAGGTTCTTGTCTCCACCAGCACCGAGTCCTCCGGCCGAGGCTGAGGAGTTTGGGTCAGCGCGGTCGTCTCCGGCGAGATAACCAGCGCATTCCGTCCCTCGTCGGTATAGGGCAAACTGCCCACGGCAAAGTGCTCGGCGGTGGCGTCAATCCACATCGGATCTTAACCCTTTCCCGCGGGGGGAAGATACACAATGGCATGATCGAAGCGGTTGATGCCGGGCAGCGCCGGGTCCACATCCAGCCCCGGCCCGGTCGACAGCAGAGCCAGGTTTGCCTGGATGCCCACGGCGCGCAGCATGGCCACCAGCAGCGTAGCCTTGTCCTTGCAGTCCCCGTAGTGCCGCTGAATCACCTCGGACGGACGCCGCGGCGTAAGCTGCGCAGCGCCGAATTCCACTCCGGTATACCGCACCTCATGATGCAACTGCTTCACGATGGCCTGAATCTTCGCCAGCCGCGCCGCGGGCAGTTCCTTGGGAAGAATCGTCTGCGCTTCGGCGGTCACCGTCTGGGGATCGACAAGCGCCGCATATCCGCTGGCAACAGCTCCCCACGACTGCCCGGTGGCAAACTCCACCATGGGCATGGCAGGCGTATTCGTCGCCAGATCGATGTCGGAGTTATGCGCCGCGGCAAGACCGGTTGCTTCGTACACCACACGCCGGATTCCATTCTGCTCGCTGCGGGTTACGGAAAGACCGGGCAGGTCGTGAACCAACTCCTTGAAGGGCGTAGCCGCGGGCAGCTCGACGACCACCCGAACCCGTCCCACAGGCACATTCTTTCGGAAGAAAAACCGATAGAGTGCTCCACCCGAAAAGTATGCTGTCTTCCCCTCCAGGTACTGGGTCTCTTCGACAATGGCGCCCACCGCCATCCCGGGCAACGGCGCGCGCCGCACATGGCGGGATGAAAACGTTTCGCTATCCTCGGCCTTCACCGGCGTGTCGGTAATCGTCTTCTGATCCAACTCGATAAAGTTTCCATCCGCCTGTAACACCCGGGCCCGCAACTGCGAGGGGTTTTCATACCACGGATCCCACGACGAAGAGGTTTCCGACCAGCCCTTCACCGCGGCTTCAGTATCGACGCGATAGATAAGCCGGTGCTCATATTGCAGAGTGCCGTCGATGGCGATGCGATACGTCCCGCTTTCAAAGAGAATCTGCGCCCCGTATTCTTTGTCTACGGGCATCGTTGCCGAAGCGCTTCTCAACTCGGCAACCGACGAGGTGAAGGGCCCGCCCGTGAAGAGGGTAGCAGGGGATTGGGTGCTCTGGGGTGTTGTTTGCGAGGGCATGGACAGGGTCAGAATGCTGAAGGTACACGACAAAAACACTATTGCACGAATAAAGCGCGTCATAAGATCACTTTCCTTACTGTAGCGGCATTGCGATAAAGTTAGCATAACCGGCTCGGGGACTGGAAGCGCCCCCATCAGCTATCGGCAAGAACGCTCTGAGAATCGAACCGTCCGGATTCGCCCATCCAAAGGGAGACCCCCAGCTCTCCTCGTGAACAAGGCTATCCAGGATCTTGGTATCCCGCCCTTGGCTCAAGGAGCACGCGAGGATAGATCTCAGTGACCGTCCAATCGCAGAGACTTATTCGGAAGTGCGTCAAGATTCTTAAGTAGAAACAAGCGCTGATCGATCTTTTGTCGAATCGGCATTCTCGTGACGATAGAAGGTCGAGAATCCATTCAGCTTTCAGAAAAATCGACTCCGTTGGAGGCTATGAAGCAGCCATTTGGCGCAGGGCAAGAAAGACCGCTTTGTGGAGGGACGGTTTCGCAGCTTGCATCCAACCTAAATTCGGCAGCCCCCCATGTTCAGAATTCTCCTTTGCAATATAACATCCATTGTAAGAAGTACTTGTCATCCTGAGCGAAGCGAAGGATCTGTGTTTTCGGCGTCACCCAATGGGAGAGCGTGAAACCGCAGATCCTTCGCTTCGCTCAGGATGACAACTGATTGATTATGAGTTTCTTATCCTTCCAGATCGGGCTTTTGGCGGCGAAGGAATCGCCTGATTTAGGTTCAAAACAATTTGAGAGCCAGTTGGCGTGTACAGCCCCTATTACTTGCCTGCACCGGTCGAGTAACTGTCCTGGATTTAGTGCGCGTGCCCATGCCCAGGGCCGCATCCCTGGCCGCCATGGGCCAGCTCCTCCATGGGCACCACGCAGACCTCGACGCCCGTGCAGCCGATGTGCTCGAACTGAAGGGTAGCGTGGGCAATCTGAAACTCGCCGCGCAGCATGTGATTCAAGCGGTCGAGAATCGCCGCGCTCTCCGAGGGCGGAATGTCGGCAATGGTGACGTGGCTGGCCAGTGCGCGGGAGTTCGAGCCCAGGCTCCAGACGTGCAGATCGTGGACGTTGACCACCCCTTCGACGGCCGCCATGGCGGCGCGAATCGCCTCCAGCGAGACACCGCGCGGGGTGCCTTCAAGCAGGATATTCAGCGTCTCGCGCACAATGCCGAAGCTGGACCAGAGAATCAGCGCGGCGATCAGCAGCGAGAGGGCGGGGTCGATCCAGTTCTGGCCGGTGAAGAATATCCCCGCGCCGCCGGCGATGACCGCGGCGGTGGACAGCGTGTCGCCGGCCATGTGAATAAAGCTGGAGCGCAGGTTGACGTCGCGGGCCACGCCCCATAGCAGGGCGGCGATAACGCCGTTCATGAGGACGCCGGCGGCGGCTACGATCATCATCAGCCGCGGTTGCACCTGTACCGGTGCACTAAGCCGGTGAACGGCTTCCAGCGCGATCCAGAAGGCAATCACAATGAGCGTAGCGGCATTGACGAAGGCCGCCAGCACCCCGGCCCGCTGATAGCCGAAGGTCTTCTTATCATTGGCCGGCCGGCTCTGCAGGTAGACGGCGGCGAAGCTCAGCAAAAGGGCGAGAAAATCCGAGACATTGTGCCCGGCCTCGCTGAGCAGAGCCAGCGAATGGGCGCGCAGGCCGAAGACGAAGGTAATCGCCACATAGGCCGCGGTGGCGGCCAGCGAAAAACGGAGGACGGTTTGAGTGCGTCCGGCGGCGGCGGGCGCGGCATGAACATGCATTCCTCAAGTATACCGGGGTAGGGTATCGAGCGCCAGCCGGCAAAGGGATGTGGGTAGAGCAAACGCATCTTAATCGATCAGCCGTTTTCCGAGTGAAACAGTTGTCACCATTGCTTTTGTTTGTTTTTACGGAGGGAGCAGGGGTCTTCAGACCCCTGAAGCAGCGGCAGAAACGACAGGCTTTAGCCTCGGGTCTTTGCTCGCAGTTGCAAAATGGCCCGTGCCTGAAGGCACATCCATCCATAGCCCTATTCAGGGGCCTGAAGGCCCCTGCTCCCTCCCCAAACTACCCGTTGTTTCGATTCGCAATCCAAAACTGGTACGCCAGCGGAATTAAGATGCGATTGCCCTGGGGATGCGGGTGTTCGCGGCAACGATGTGTGAAACAGAGAGCGAAGCGGTTGCCGGTTTGCGCGATTTCGCTTTTGCAATCGTTCCTTTGGTCGAACTGAATGTGTCACAAATATGCCATTTCCGTGCTACGATTTGGTGGAGATTTTTATGAGTCAGGTAGCAGCAACCCAGGTTCCCGGCGGCGCAAAACGAGCGCACGCGGCGGGGAGCAGCCGGCGAATCGGCGATGCTCTCTCTATCGCCGAGCAGCAGGGATTGCTGAGCGGCGGCCGGACGCTCACGGTGCGGGGCCGTATGCCCACGCTTCTGGTGGAGCGGGCCAAGCAGAAGACAGGCATCCAATCCGACTCCAAACTGATCGAGGCGGCGCTGGCACACATCGTGGTTGCGGACGATTACGCCGACTGGCTGCTTGCCCAGCGGGGTACGGTGAGCAGGGATCTCGACCTTGAGTTCTAAAGGGGCATTCCAACAATCGCTGCGGCGGCTGAAACCGGAGAAGCGCTTCAAGGGGTTGGCCTATCGCGATCGCTCCCAGTTGCGGTTTTTGACCGACATCAAGCCTCCCTTCCCGAAGCTGCTGCTGGACACCACTGTTTATATCGACGCCCTGCAGGGAAGGCTTCCGGATGGTGCAGAGATAGCCCTGCGGAGCGGTGATCTGTGGCACTCCACGGTTACAGAAGCGGAGTTGGCTGCACTGGCCGGTTTGCTCGACCCGGCTCACGTGGATAGTGCGCGTGCAATCGCCCAGGTTAGTGCGTCTATTGAATTGCGGCCGGCGCATCGCATTCTCACCCCCGACCGGGAAGCCTGGCGCGAAGCCGGCATTCTGGCCGGATTGCTGGCGCGCTTGCAACGGTACGGCAAGAGCGAACGGCGCAAGGCGCTCAACGATGCGCTGATCTTTCTCAGCGCGGCGCAGCATGGCTGCACAGTGCTCACGCGCAACGTCTCGGGTTTCGATTTGCTCATGCAACTCGAGGGCAGAGGGCAAGCCATCTTCTATGACGCTGTATAGAAAGATCTCGCATCATCTCTTGACTACCCGCCGAAGGCGATTGCCGCACCGCGGGTGCCTAGCCGCGACCGGGGCGGAGGTGGCTGAGGTCGAGGGGGTCGGGATCGTCGTAAGCGGGCAGGACCGGGAGGCCGGCGCGCAGGCCGGTCCAATGCTCGGCGATGACGATGCTGTTCTGCGGGTTGCCGGGCTGATAGCGCACCGAGCAGGGAAAGCCGGCGCGGATCTGGGTGGCGTCGACCACCTCGCGCATCCCGGTAATGTCTTGCGAGCACTCGTAATCGACTCCGCCGATGCGGTAATCGAAGAGCAGCATGGTCAGGGTGCGGCCGTCGAGGGCTTCGACCTCGCAGATATCGAGCAACATGCCGTCCACCAGCCGGCCGGATTGGGAGAGAAACTGGCGGCGCTCCCGCTCCAGTTCCTCGGGCGTGGGGCGTTTGTGCAGAAACAGCCAGATCACCACCACAATGAGTGCGGTCAGCAGCGCCAATCCAGCGCCAATCTCCCAAGGATAGGTGAAGAAATAATTCATCTGTCGCGCCGCCGCCCCTGCTGCTCTCAACTAGAGAATACCGCAGCGGGAATCGGTCATCGGCGAAAACGCCGGGCAAGGCGAGAATTGTGGCCTGCGGGGAATGCTTGCTTCGGGCGCTTCCCGCAGCCCGCGACTGGCTTGGACGAAAGCCGAACAAGGCCGCTCCCTGCATTCTCGCTGCGATATACTCGTGTCTGCACCATGAGGGAGTTCCGGGAGGGAGTTCCGGGAAGGAGTTCCGGCCTGCCGGAGGCTCGCTTGGGGAGGTTTTTCTTGGCTTTGCAGACTGGTACCAACCCGGCACAGGATTCCCGCAAAGAACGCGGCAGGATTCGCTCGACTACGGTCATTTGTGTGCGCCGCAACGGCCTGGTGGTGATGGCCGCCGACGGCCAGGTCACCTTGGGTGAACACGTGCTAAAGCACTCGGCGCGCAAGATCCGCCGCCTCTACCAGGAGAAGATTCTGGCCGGATTCGCCGGTTCCACCGCCGACGCCTTTTCCCTCTTTGCCCGCTTCGAGACCAAGCTGGAGCAGTACGCCGGCAACCTCAACCGCGCCGCGGTCGAGCTGGCCAAGGACTGGCGCACCGACAAGATGCTGCGCAACCTGGAAGCTCTTTTGGTGGTGGCCGACCTGAACCAGACATTTTTGATCTCCGGCTCAGGCGATGTCATCGATCCCGACGAGCCCCTGGCCGCCATCGGCAGCGGCGGCAGCTACGCCGTGGCCGCGGCCCGCGCGCTGATGGAGAACACCGATCTGGACGCCCGCACCATCGCCGAAAAGGCCATGAAGATCGCCGGCGAGATCTGCATCTACACCAACGACCGCGTCACCATCGAGGAGTTGAAGGGCTAGCGCAACACAGCTGCCGCTGGGATCTTCTTGCCTTTCCGCATTTTTCGGAAAGCGAGATTTCCCGTTGTGGATGGCGTCGCCGTCTTCTCGCAGGGCCTCTCCTGCGTTTGAATATATTTCGATATATACTGAGGTATATGCAGGCCCGCATGGAGGCATCATGGGCACTTTAGCCATTTCCCGCAAACCCGCTGCAGCCCGGTCTACCACGAAACGCCAGGCGTCGGCTCCGAAGACCCCAGCCAAGCCAGCCAAAGAGCGTATTCTGATCGAATTTCCCGCCGAAGCGCTGCGCCGCGCCGAAGAGGCTGCCCGCGCCGCCGGCATCAGCCGCAGCGAGTTTGTCCGCGGCGCAGTCGAACAGCGTCTGGACGCTATAGCCGAGGCGGAGTTCGAGCGCGAACTGGCCGAGGCGTGCATCGCAAATTCCCAGCGCAATCTGGAACTTCTCAAAGAATTCGAGTACGTCGACCGCGAGGCATGGGAGGCGCTTCCGTGATGGCGCGCACCGTACGAGGTCAGATTGTCGAAGTCGATCTGGATCCGGTCGTGGGGCACGAACAGGGCCGGCTACGTCCTTGCGTGATCGTCCAAAACGATGTAAGCAATCGTTTTGCCTCCACGACGATTGTGGTTCCGTTGACCGACGCAAAAAACTTCGCACACCAATCGCCGCTCTATGTTCTCGCACCGAGGGGGGACGGAGGACTGAAGAAGGACAGCCTTGTGCTTTGCGACCAGATTCGCACTGTCGACCAACAGCGATTTGGCCGTTTCTTTGGCGTTCTTCTCCCCGAAACCATGCGCAAGGTGGATCGGGCGCTGCTGATCAGCCTAGGCCTCGCACGCGGCAGAAAACCCTGAGAGAATAGATTGACATGGCTATTTATCTGCCCGCATCCGCCGAAGAACAGGACCTGTCGCTCGACGAGCTGACTCCCCGCGAGATTGTCACCGAACTGGACAAGCACGTGGTTGGCCAGAAGGCCGCCAAGCGCGCGGTGGCCATTGCCCTGCGCAATCGCCAGCGCCGCCTCAAACTGCCCCCCGACATGGCCGACGACATCATGCCCAAGAACATCATCATGATCGGGCCGACCGGCGTGGGCAAAACCGAGATCGCCCGCCGTCTGGCCAAGCTCACCGGCTCGCCCTTTCTCAAGGTCGAGGCCTCGAAGTTTACCGAGGTTGGCTATGTGGGCCGCGATGTCGAATCGATGATCCGCGATCTGGTCGAGATCGCCATCGACATGGTGCGCGAAGAGCGGCTGGAAGAGGTCGAAGACCGCGCCGAGATGAACGCCGAGGAACGGCTGCTGGACGTGTTGCTGCCGCCGCCGCCCGCCTCGCCGACACCCGCGCCGGCACCCGGCCCGGTTGCGGTGCAGAGCCACACGCAGATTCCGGAACACCTGCACGAGTTGCCCTCGGGCGACAGCCATCACCGCTCCCGCGAGAAGCTCCGCCAGCAGTTCCGCGACGGCAAGCTGGACGACCGCATGGTCGAGCTCGACGTGCGCGAGCGCAATATGCCGCAGTTCGGCATCATCAGTAATCAGAGCCTTGAAGACATGGAGATGAACCTCAAGGAGATGCTGCCCAACATCTTCGGCGGGGGCTCGAAGAAGCGCAAGATGAAGGTCTCCGAGGCCTTCGAATACCTGGTGCAGGAAGAAGAGAGCCGCCTCATCGACATGGATTCGGTGACCCGCGCGGCCATCGAGCGCGTCGAATCGAACGGCATCGTCTTTCTCGACGAGATCGACAAGATCGCCGGGCGCGAGGGCGGCCACGGCCCCGATGTCTCGCGCGAAGGCGTGCAGCGCGACATTCTGCCCATCGTCGAAGGCACCACGGTCAACACCCGCTACGGCATGGTGAGAACCGACCACATTCTCTTCATCGCCGCCGGCGCCTTCCACGTATCGAAGCCCAGCGACCTGATTCCCGAGTTGCAGGGGCGCTTCCCCATCCGCGTCGAGCTGCATTCGCTCACCGTAGACGACTTTTTGCGCATTCTCACCGAGCCCAAGGCCTCGCTGACCAAGCAATACAGCGCGCTGCTGGAGACCGAAGGCGTCAAGCTGGAGTTCTCGCCCGCGGCGCTGCGGGAGATGGCGGAGTTTGCCTTCCGGGTGAACGAGTCCACCGAGAACATCGGCGCCCGCCGGTTGCACACCATCATGGAACGGGTGCTCGAGGACGTCAGCTTCCTGGCCCCCGACGTGGCCCGCAAGGCTCCCGACGCCGAAGCCGCCGCCGTGCTGGCCGAAGCCATCAAGAGCGAGGCATCGACGCCCCTGCCCTATGAAGAACGAGCCGCCGCCAATGGCCCGGAAAAGGTCTTCCTCATCAGCGACGAGTACGTGCGCCAGATGGTCGCCTCGGTGGTCAAGGACCAGGACCTGAGCCGGTACATTTTGTAAAGCGGATTGAACCCGAATCTCGAACGGGAGTACACTTTCGATGTGTACTATGGAGGAAATCATGGCCCCTGTCGATACTTCGAGTCTTTCCGCTGAAGAGCGGCAGAAGGTGATCGCCGCGCTGGAAAACGACCGCTATGTCTGGCGGACGATTCCGGGAATTATGAAAGATACGGGTTTGCCGGAAGAGGTAGTCAAATCCGCTCTCTGGGACGATGCGGTGAATGCAATTGCATCTTCTTATCGCGACGATAAGGACAGGGAGTTATTCACCACACGAAGACATTACCAGAAAAAACGGTCACTGGGCTGGCGTGTCCTGGGGGCGATCGCAGGAAAGATGGCTTGAGCGATGAACGGGCACGAGCTTCAAATCATTCTCTTCGGAATGTTTGGAGGGGTGTCGGTGAATATCGCTCGCTGCCTGCTGGCCTCTCTGGACCCAAAACTGTATAAGATTATCTTTGACCTCTCATACTGGCTCCAGTTTGCCGGTCTGACCCTTTCTGGCGGGATTGTTTCCTGGGCGCGCGATCTGAGTCTCCCTGCAAACCCATTGACGCCCATCGATGCAATCTACATTGGCCTTTCACTCCCCGTTCTTCTCAAACCAGCCGCCGACCAACTTATGACTTTTGCCAAACAAAGGGGTCATCCCCGCGACTAGCCTATCTGCATGTAATTGGAGATTGCGATCTATCGGGAACAAGCCGCTTCCAGCTTGCGCAGGCTCCTGAGCATCTCACTCAACGCACTCTTGCCGATCTCTTCTTCGAACTCCTTTTGCAGCTTGTCGAAGGCGGCGATGACACGCAAAGCGCAGCGCTTGCCCTGCGGCTTCAGGGTGAGCAGGTAGGCGCGGGCGTCCTGGGGATCGATGCGGCGCTGCAACAGCCCCTTGCCCTCCAGCGAGGAAACGCAGTGGCTGACGTTGCCGCGCGTGGTCCCGAAGGCCTCGGCCAGTTGCGAGGGCTTGACCGGTAGCGGGGCTTCGAAAAAGATCGCCGCCAGAGACAGTCCCTCGATAAAGCCGAGTCCATCTTCCGCGAGCACCTGCGCGGTCAACGCCTCGAAGCGGCGGGCGGCGCGGTTGACGGCAAACATCGGGCTTTGCTGTAGAAATGCAGCGATACGCATGGATCGTTCCTTTCGAAGTTCGAGCTGCCTCGGTTTTTTACCCGGCTCTCTCGGTTTGATTTGACAAAGTAAAAAGACACCGCAGATCCTTGGCATGCGTTCTCCATGAACGAGTGCCAGTTGGATTGCGATTCGCCGCGCCCCTACGGGGCGCGAGGTTGATTTTGTCCGCTTTCCCAGGACTGCGCTGCGCTTGTCCTGGGCTATTTTCCTTGCCTCCCTACGGGAGGCGATGCCTGCTCATCGACGCCATAACGCATACTTTTAGTTTACTCAATCAACTATTCAAGACAATACAAAATCATGCTTGTCTTGCGAGAGGCCGGGTCTCACGATGAAACAGTGACGATGAAATCTTGCAAGTCCATATCGCTCCCTGCCGCGCTGTTGCTGACCGTATTCACACATGCCGTGCTGGCGCAGAACGCTCCCGCGGCGCAGGCAACGACGCCCAGCGCGCCCGCCAATACTCAGCTTCCTCATCCCCTTGAGACCATGGTGGTGCTGGGCGCGGCGGTTCCGGCGCCGCTGGCGGAGTCGTCGTCTTCCGTGCTGGTTCTTCCAGTAGAGAGCGAGTCGCTCAAGGTTGAGTCGCCGCAGGATCTGCTGCGCAGCGACGCATCGGTCTTCATCGAGCAGCGCGGCGCGGGCGGCGGGCAAGCGGATCTGGCGCTGCGCGGCGGCAGCTTCGAGCAGACGCTGGTGCTGGTCAACGGATTCCGCGTCAACGACAGCCAGAGCGCGCACCACAACCTCGATCTGCCTATCCCGCTCGAGGCCATGGACTCAATCCAGATTCTGCACGGGGCCGGCTCGACGCTGCATGGGGTAGACGCGCTGAGCGGCGTGGTTGATTTTTTGACCGCCGCGCCCGCAACCGACTCGCTGCGCCTGCGCACCGGCGGGGGCAGCTTTGGCGCAAACGAGGAATCGCTGCTGGGCGCCCTGGCCCGCAAGCAGTGGAGCAGCCGCCTGACGGCTAGCCGCAACTTCTCCACCGGATTCATGACCGACCGCGACTATCGCAATGAAGACGCTTCAGAGGAGAACTGGCTGGGCTCGCGGCTGGGGGTCAGCGACCTGCTGGTAGCCGCCAGCGACCGCTCCTTCGGCGCTAACCAGTTCTACGGCCCCTACGACTCGTGGGAGCGCACCAAGGGCTGGTTTGCCGCAGTCCGCCAGGAGTTGGGAGCGCGCACCGTGGCCGCCTTCGGCTATCGCCGCCATAGCGATGAATTTGTGCTGCTGCGCGAGGCGCCCGCGGTCTACGAGAACAACCACATCGACGGCTCCTGGCAGGCCTCGCTGCGGCGCACCGTACCTGTGGCGCAGAGTTCGCTGCTGCTCTTCGGGCTGGAGGCGGACGGCGACAGCATTGAGAGCTACAACTTCTCCGGGGGAGTGCGCTCGCTGGCTCTGGGGTTGCACGCCCGCAATCAGGGCGCGGGCTACGTGGATCTGGATCTGCGCCCGGCCAAGAGCAGCTGGAATCTCTCCGCCGGCTTGCGCGAGGAGATGTTCTCGGGTGGGCTACAATCGGCGCTGGCCCCGCACCTGGCCGGCAGCCTGCGCCTCAAGCCGCAACTGAAGCTGCGCGCCGCGGGCGGCTACGGCTTCCGCCTGCCCACCTACACCGACCTCTACTACTCCGACCCCGCCACGCTGGGCAACGCCAAGCTCAAGCCGGAGTTGGCCTGGAGCGGCGAGGGCGGCGCAGACTGGGGCTCTGCGCGGCTTTCACTTTCTTTGACAGGTTTCTACAACCGGCAGCACGACACCATCGACTACGTGCGCGCCGCGTCCCTGCCCAATGCGTATCTACCCGCGGGCTGCCCGGCCAACACCTGGTGCGCGACCAATTTGAGCGGTCTGCACTTTGCCGGGGCCGAGTCGTCGCTGACCTGGCTGGCGGCGAAGGGGCAAACTGTGCGCATTGCCTGGACGGCGCTGCACGGCGCGCAGGACGCACTGCACGGCTTGCAATCGGAGTACATCTTCAACTACCCGGTGCAGAACGTCCATGCAACCTGGACCGCCGCGCTGGGCCACGCCGTTACCCTCAGCAACGCGGTGCAGATCGCCCAGCGCTACCAGCAAACGGTTTACCCGGTGTGGAACGCATCCCTGACCCGCGACACGGGGCGGATTCGCCCCTATCTGCGCCTGAGCAATCTGGGCAACACCGGCTACCAGGAGATTGCCGGCGTAGCCATGCCAGGACGCGCCGTCGCCGGCGGCGTCAGCCTTTGGCTGAGCCGGTAGAAGAGAAAATGACCGAGCCAGAGGGGGCGCATCTCTGTTAAGGTAAACGCGTGCCTTGCGCCACGCCCCGTCTTTTCTCCCAGCGAGGCTGCACAAAGGAGAGCCTGGATGAAGAACTTCGCTCTGCACCACACCATCTCTTACATCGAGTTCACGACCCCCAACATCGAGCAGACGCGACGCTTTTACTCGCAGGTTTTCGGGTGGAAGTTCAAGGACTGGGGGCCGGACTATCTTGGCTTCGACGGCATCGGCATCAAAGGCGGCTTCGCCAAGGGCGACCCGCTGCAAACGCTCAGTCAATGCGCGCCGGTGATTGTGCTCTACTCGGCCGATCTGGAGGCCACTGAAGCCTCCATTCTGGCCGCTGGAGGCAGCATCGTGGTGCCCACGTTCGCGTTTCCCGGCGGACGGCGCTTCCACTTCTCCGATGGCGCGGGCAACGTGCTGGGCGTTTGGTCGGAGTAACCGGGCGTTACTGAACCCGGTCAGGCCGCGGCAGCAGATCGCTGGCTCCCAGTTGGTCGCGCACCAGCGCCAGACCCAGCACGCAGCGCTCGAATCCCTCCGCCAGCCGGGCAAAGAGCGGCGCTTCCTCCTCATACTCGAAGAGGGTGAATGTGCTGACGATGGAATAACTTTCCTTGCCCACCTGAATCAGCTCGCCCACGCTGGGATGGAAGTGCGGCCCGGCGAGCGTCGCCTCGGGATACATGCCGGCCACAAAGAGTGTGTAGTCGCCGATGGCTTTGCGCGCGGCGCGCTCGGCATCGAAGGAAGAGGCTGTGCCGTAGACCGGGTCCGCCGCCTTGAGCATCCCCTCCAGATCTTCGATGGGGCGGCCCAACTCGTCGCGCATCTTGTAAAGATCGTTCGCCTGGGTGAAGCCGCAGAGCATCTGCGCCACGTAGGCCGTCAACTCCGGATCGTTCAGCCCCAGCGTCTCTTCGTAGCTGACGCGGACCGCCTCGCGGAAAAAGGGTTCGAGCGGATGTAGCTGAGCTTGCATGAGTGCCTCCCGTGGGTTCTGGCGCGCAGACAGCCGCGGAGACGGCGGCCTGCGGCTCCTAAAAAGCACGGGAAAAAGGCCGACGCGTCTCACCTCTGCTTGCCATCACGCTCAGGTTATCGGCAGGCAAGAAAATCTCTTGCGGCTTGATTGGAGTAAATTCTTTATGCCGTTCCAATTTGGAGACGAACGGCACACTTCAACGCAAAAGGGAGTAACCGGATCGGCTGCTCCCTTGCTTTTTCTCTTCCTCTTCCCGTTGAAATTGCCTGGACCGGTTACACTTGCGCGGGAACGCGCGCTTCCAACTCCGCCAGCCGCTTGGCCAGCAGAGCTTCCAGCTTGACCAGGGCAGCCGAGAAGCCGGCGATGCCTTCGCTGAGCTTATCGCTGGCCATGCGGTCGCCGTCGTGCAGCCACTGGAAGGTGTCCTTGTCCATGGGAATCCGTTCGATGTGCAGCGCCGGGGCGGCGGCGGGGTCCAGCTTGCGGGGCAGGTTACCGGTGGCCGACTCCAGTTCGGCGAGCAGTTGCGGAGAGATGGTCAGCAGATCGCAGCCGGCCAGTTCGGTAATTTCGCCGAGGTTGCGGAAGCTCGCCCCCATGACTTGCGTCTTGTAGCCGAACTTCTTGTAGTAGTTGTAGATGCGGGTCACAGAGAGGACACCGGGGTCGACCGCGGCGGGATAGTCCTTGCCCGTGTCCTTCTTGTACCAGTCGAGGATGCGGCCGACAAAGGGCGAGATCAGCGTCACCCTCGCCTCGGCGCAAGCTACAGCCTGATGCATGCCGAAGAGCAGCGTCAGGTTGCAGTGAATGCCTTCCTTCTCCAGCACGGCGGCGGCGCGTATGCCCTCCCAGGTGGAGGCGATCTTGATCAGCACCCGCTCGCGGCCGATGCCGGCGGCATCATACTCGGCAATGATGGCGTGGGCCTGGGCGATGGTGGCGTCGGTGTCGTAGGAGAGGCGGGCGTCGACCTCGGTGGAGACGCGGCCGGGCACAATCTCCAGGATTTTCTTGCCGAAGGCGATGGCCAGCCGCTGAAAGCTCAGGTTGGCCACGGCCTCGTCAGTGGCGCCAGCGCCCAACTCCCGCCTTGCTTCGAGCAAGACCCCATCCACAATGGGCTGGTACTGCGGCATCTGCGCCGCGGCGGTAATCAGGGAGGGGTTGGTGGTCGAGTCCTGGGGCTGGAACTTGCCGATGGCTTCGAGATCGCCGGTGTCGGCAACGACGATGGTGAACTGGCGCAACTGGGTCAGTAGATTGGGAAGATTCTGCGGCATAATTCCTCCTGGGGATGAGGCTCCCCTGCGCACGGGTTTCGTTTTAGTTTAGCGCCAATGCAACGAATGCCGCGTTAAGGTTGCGTAAGGGCGCGGTCATGGAAGCGCCGGTCTTCTGGCGTCCGCTTCACGCCGGATTGTCCGGCGCGGGGTCTTTCGCATCGAGCGAGGCAACCTGGATCTTCTGCGCCAGGCCGAGTTTAGAGAGCAGCCAGATGCCCCAGTAGTTGAAGTCGACCTCATACCAGGCCAATCCGTGGCGCACGGAGACGGGGTGGGCATGATGATTGTTGTGCCAGCCTTCGCCGCCGCTGACCAGCGCTACCCACAGATTGTTGCGCGAGTCGTCGTGGGTATCGAAGCGCCGGCTGCCCCACATGTGGGTGGCGGAGTTGACCAGCCAGGTGGCGTGCAGGCCCAGCGTCACCCGCAAAAACGCGCCCCACAGCAGCATCCCGACGGCATTCCTGGGTCCGCCCGTCAGCCATCCCAGCCCGAAGAGCAGAACCCCGCTTACCGTCAGTGGAATCCAGTGATACTTGCTGATCCAGCGGTGAAAGCGAACCCGGCTGAGATCGGGAACATAGCGGCTGAGAAGCAGGGTTTGCGCATGAAGGGCATTGCCGAAGAGCAGCCAGCCGATATGCGACCACCATCCACCCTCCCGCGGCGTATGCGGGTCGCCGGGACGGTCGCACTTCTGGTGATGCAGGCGATGGGTTGAGACCCAGAAGATCGGCCCGCCCTCCAGCGCCAGCGTGCCGCACACCGTCAGGGTGTACTCCAGCCACTTGGGAACCCGGTAGCCGCGATGGGTGAGCAAGCGGTGGTAGCACATGCCGATGCCGAAATTGACGGCCACCACATAGAGCGCGACCATCACCACCAAACGCTGCCAGGTGAAGAAGAAAAAGGCGGCCAAAGCGCCCACATGAAAGGCGACAAGGACCCCCAAGGTCAGCCAGTTGACGCCCTGGCCGATGGCCGCGGCGCGGCCCAGGATGATCTCGGCGGGCGCCGCCACCGCCGGGGATTGAACCGGGGCAGAACCTTCGTCGGCTGCGGAAACTGGGTGGGTGGGAAGGCTCAAGACGACTGCGAGAGGAGGTTCGACAACAAGAGACGGCATAGAGCTGCGATTCCGAGAGAGTGGCGACGCGCCCAATCTCTAAGGCCATTGTAGCGTCAAGCCGGAAATATTAATCACAGAGCGCCGCGTTTTGTCTGTGACGCATTACGTTTTTTGGGAATTCATGAGCAATCCGGCTCACTTTTCTTCCCCGCAGGGGATTGTGGAGAACTCCCAGCCCCTCGATTTCGGCTTTCATCTCGCATCCTCTTCCTTGCGTTTTCAGCTTTCCTCGATAACCTCAGTCGTATTCTGGAGGGGAGGAATCGGCTTTATGAACCGCGAGGAGATCATCGCCCGGTTGGTTACCGGAAAATGTTCTGTCAGCGTTGGGCGACATCGATCGCAATCTCCGCTTGGCCATCGAATTTGCCGAGGGTTTTAATCTGGAACGCTTCCTGAACGGTGCGCGCACTGTGTATCCAGCTACTTTCTTTACTACATTTCGCTTCCGGCTTCGATAGTATGAATTGCGATGAATATTTTGGCTGATCTGGACAATACAACATGGATCATGACGGCGCTGGTGCTGGTACTTGGCCCTACGTTGCTCGGATTGACCTGGCGCGATTACAAAAATGGCTGGCGAATGAAGGTGTTTGGAAAGGGAACAATACTGATTTATCTGTCGATTGCCTGCTTGTTTCCAGTTTGGAATGCATACTGCCTTGATGCCGATCAACCCCACATTCGCGTCACCGGAATCGTGCAATTTGTCAAAAGATATGCCATACATCGGAGGCATCAGGATGATATTTATGGCTTTCTGGGGTGTATCAACGACTGTAGCCAGAAGGCTCCGTTGCTGGAGTTCGATCCCGGGATCTTTGGAGAATTTTCTCCCGCTCCCATCGGCGAGGATTTGACGGTAGTGTACCTAGGTCGGCAGGAATCGGCAGACGTCGGGCCATATAGTATTTCTGCGCATCCCATTGTTGAAATCGACGATCCAGGCAGCGGGCGGCAGCTCTTCTATACCGACACCACAAGACACTGGTGGCGAGTGACTCTGCTGCTGGCCGATTCCCTTTTCTGCTGGCTTTCGCTTTATCTCTGCAATCGTATGGCGCGCACCAATCCAGATCTTGAAGATGACCGGTCAGACCGCGCTCGTCCCGACCCCAAAGAGCCCAGCATCAATACACTTACCGGCTTAGGGCTAGGGGTGGAGGACAAAGACATAGATTCATGACTCGGGTTTTTCATTTAAGAAGTGAGGCCGCAGGTTTTCCGTTGCGCGAAGGATGAACGAGCATTCAAATGCCGCACTTCACCGCGCCACCTACGGGGCGCGAGATTGATTCTGTCCCCTTTCCCAGGACTGCGCTGCGCTTGTCCTGGGCTATTTTCGTAACGCCCCTCCGGGGCAGATCAGGGAGCAACTTGTTCCTTTTGCAGCTAATTGGCGATGGTTTGCCCGTAATTGGCGATGGTTTACCCTAACTCGCCGATGCAAATCGAGATCGGGAGATGATTGCCAGGCCAATCGCACCCATCTTTATTCCGGCTGAAACTCGTTGCGTAGGATTCCCAGCCCGTGGATGCTCACTTCGACCACATCGCCAGCGTTGAGCGGGCCCACGCCGGAGGGGGTGCCGGTCAGCACCAGATCGCCCGGTTCCAGCGTCATGGCTTGGGTGATGAAGGCCAGCAGCCGAGGGATGGGGAAGATGAAGTCGCTGGTCGACGCGTGCTGGCGGAGTTCGCCGTTGACGCGGGTTTCAATGGTCACACCGGCCACCAGATCGAGTTCGTCGCTGACGAATGGACCGACGGGGCAAAAGGTGTCGAAGCCCTTGGCCCGAGTCCACTGGCCGTCCTTGTTTTGCAGGTCGCGGGCGGTGACGTCGTTGGCCAGGGTACAGCCGCGCAGAGCGGATTGCCAGTCTTCCTCTTGGAGTTGATGCACGCGTCGGCCGATCACCAGCGCCAACTCGCCCTCGAAGTCTACGCGCTGGGAGATCTTGGGCATTCGCACCACGCCGCCGGGGGCGAGCAGTGACGAGGGCGGCTTGAGGAAGATCAGCGGCTCGGTGGGCATCTCGTGGCCCAGTTCCTTGACGTGGGCGCGATAGTTGCGGCCGACGCAGACGATCTTCGAGGCCGCGCTGGGCGGCAGCAACTCGGCCTCGCTCAGCGGCATGGGTTCAAATCCAAGCCCCAGCGCCCAGGAGCGGCCGTGATCCAGGCGAAAGAGGAGATCTTCTTCGGGCGCCTCGGCCAAATCGACGATCCAGAGCTGTCCGTCGCGCTCTTCCACATTCCCGTAATGAATCAGACCATCGAGCATGAATCGACAGGTGCGCATGAGCAATCTCCTTCACAGAAACTATAAGCGCAGCGGCCGAAGTAAAACTGGACAAAAATAGTCCGAATAATACCGCATTGCGGTCCCAAGTCTCACACCTTCGGCGCATACTGAAGCAAAGGCCCCTCTCGCCTGGCTTCCCCGCCGGCCCCAACGTTAAGCATTTGCAGGGATGAGGGCAGGGCGGCGGTCGCGGCTTTGACGAGGGTTGGGCAAGCGCGGCTAAGATGGTATGGCTTCCTTTTTGCTCCCCGGCCGGAGGGCTGTAGCCGGCGCAGTTTGCTTTCCCCAATCGCCCCCGCGGCGCGACGACAGCGCGGCCGCATCCAGAACGAATCAGAGCGCCGCAACCAGTTTGCTCTTGGTGCGTCGCCAGTCCGCGGAAGACGCATCTCGGAACTACCGCTCGCAGGAGGAATGTTTATGACGGTTGCAGCACGTTATCCCGGCATTCGGGTCACCGCAAACGGAAATCAGTTGGTCTCGTACCATACCGAGACGCGCATTGCCGACGCCGGCGTCTTCTACCCCATTACGCCCTCGACCGAGGGCGGCGAGCTCTTTCAACAGGCCTACGCCGAGGGCCACCTGAATGTCTTCGGCCACAACACCATCGCCATCGAGACGGAAGGCGAACATGCGGCCCAGGGCGGCGCTATCGCCCACTCGGTCTGCGGCAAGCGGGTGGTGAACTTCACCAGCGGCCAGGGCGTGGTCTACGGCGTGGAGCAGTATTACCACGCTCCCGGCAAAGCCTCGACGATGGTGCTGGAAGTGGGCGCGCGGGCGCTGACCAAACACGCCCTCAACGTGCACTGCGGCCACGACGACATCTATGCAGCGCTGGACACCGGCTGGATCATGCTCTTCGGCAAGGACGCGCAGCAGGCTGCCGACCAGGCGCTGATTCTGCGGCGGGTCACCGAGCTTTCCTTCACCCCCGGCATGAACATCATGGACGGCTTCCTCACCAGCCATTTGGAACGTACGTTTTATAAGCATGAATCCGGCTTGATTCGCGAATTTTTGGGCTCTCCCGAGGATGTGATCGACTGCCCGACCGAGGCGCAACGCAGTCTCTTTGGCGCAACCCGCCGCCGCGTTCCCAAGATGATGGATCTGACCAACCCCATCCTGCTGGGGCCGGTGCAGAACCAGGAACACTACATGAACGGCGTGATCGCCCGGCGCAACAACTTCACCGAGCCGATCTTGCAGTTCCTCGAAGAAAGCTATGAAGAGTTCGCCCAGCTCACCGGCCGCCGCTACGGCCTGATCAGCGCCCATAAGGTCGACGACGCCGAGACGGTCTTTGTCTCGCTGGGTTCGGCTGCCGAGACCATCGAGGCCGCCGTCGACTACCTGCGCCAGACGCGCGGGGCTTCGGTCGGCTCGATTCACGTCAACGTGATTCGTCCCTTCCCCGAGGCGGCGCTGGTGGCCGCGCTCAAGGGCAAGAAGAACGTCATCATTCTGGAACGCACCGACGAGGCGCTGGCCGGCGACAACCCGCTCACCCGCGACATTCGTACCGCCGTCTCGAAGGCGCTGCAAGGTGTGGAAGGGCTGCCCGCGCTGACGCTGGCCGAGGTGCCGCGCATCTTCTCCGGCTCCTATGGGCTGGGTTCGCGCGACTTCCGCCCCGAGCATGTGCTGGGCGCCTACGAATTCGCCACCGCAGGCCGCGCCCGCACCGACGGCAAGACAGCCGCGGACGGCGTCAGCTTCTTTGTCTCGGGAATCGACCACCCCTACGCCGTAGTCGGCGAGGAGACCCCGTCGCTGCTGCCCGAGGGCGCGGTCGCGGTGCGCTTCCACTCGATTGGCGGCTGGGGCGCAATCACCACCGGCAAGAACCTGGGCGCCATTCTGGGCGACCTCAACGATCTGATCTTCGAGCGCGACGGTGAGCGCGACGAACTTGGCAATCCCAAGGAAGTTATTCACGTCAGCGCCAATCCCAAGTACGGTTCAGAGAAGAAGGGCGCGCCAACTTCGTATTTCATGGTCGCCGCCAAGGACCGCATTCGCGTCAACTGCGATCTGCGCCATGTGACAGTGGTGCTCTGCTGCGATCCCAAGGCCTTTACGCACTGCAATCCGCTGGATGGCATGGCCGAGGGCGGCTCGCTGGTGTGGGAATCCGATCAGAAGGGCGAACAGGCCTGGGAACAGTTGCCCACCTGGGCGCGCAAGCAGATCATCGAAAAGAAGATTCGCGTCTTCACCCTGCCCGGCTTCGCCATTGCCCGCAAGGCCACCGATCGTGGCGATCTGCAACTGCGCATGCAGGGCAACGCATTTCTGGGAGCGTTCTTCGCTGTCAGCACCCTGCTGCAGGAGTTCGGCATCACCTCCGAGCAATATCGCGAGGTGGTCTACAAGCAGTATGTGAAGAAGTTCGGCAAGCTGGGCGAGGCCGTGGTGCAGTCCAACATGGAAGTCATGCTGGCCGGCTTCGAGCAGGTGCATGAGATCGCCATCGGCGCGCTCACCGCCGTTGACCACTCCAGCCTGCGCGGCCAGGCGCTGCTGCCCATCCTTGAGACGGTTCCGGCCGGCGAAGGCGCGGCCTGCGGAACGGGCTGCCGCTCGACGGCCATGCCCGCCGGTCAGGCTCTGCGTACGCCAGTGGCCAGCGTGGCCCACTTCGACGCCGAGTTCCGCTCCAACTACGGCTATAACCAGCCGGCCACTCCGCTGGCTGCGATGGGTGTGATTGCCTCCGCAACCGGCGACACCGCCTCGAAGTATGTGGCTCGCCACGAGACACCGCTTTACATTCCCGAGAACTGCACCCAGTGCATGGAGTGCATCAGCGTCTGTCCCGATACCGCGCTGCCCAACACCGCGCAGGACCTGAGCACCCTGCTGACGACCGCGGTCAAGCACTATGTGGGCGGAACGGAAGATCGGGTCAAGCTCCTCACCGCGCTGCCGGAGATCGAAAAGCAGGCGCGCACCCGCATGGTCGCGGAGATGAAGACCGGAACCCCGCTGCAGACCATTCTGCGCGAGGTGACGGAGACGGTGGACGGCTTCTCGGCCGCCTCCAAACAGCAATTCTTTGCCATTCTGGACAAGGTGCCGATGGCCTATCAGAAGGTCAACGCCATCTTCTCGTCGCCGGAGCGCAAGGCCCCCGGCGCGGGCGGCATCTTCTCGATTTTTGTCAGCGATCTGTGCAAGGGCTGCGCGGCCTGTGTCACCGCCTGCGGCGATCACCAAGCACTGAAGATGGTTCCGGAAACGCTGGAGATCAACGCCGAGCACGAGTCGGGCACCGCCTTCCTCGATCTGCTTTCCGATACTTCGCAGAAATATCTGGGCCTGTACAACGCGGCCAACCCGGCCGATTCCAAGACGGCCACGCTGCGCAACATGCTGATGAAGCGCTCGACCTACGACGCGCTGGTCTCGGGCGACGGCGCCTGCGCGGGCTGCGGAGAGAAGAGCGTGCTGCGCTCCATTGCCGCCGTTACCGAGGCCTACATGCGCCCCGTCTTCCACGCCAAGAGCGATCGCTTCCTGGCCAAGGCCGGCGAGTTGGAGAAGACCGGCGTGACCAAGCTGGCCGTGCTCAAGGCCCGCAATATGGCCGAGTACGATCTGCTGCGCCAGGCCATCGCTCATCTCATCCTGGGCCTGGGTGGCGAAGACGAAGTCGACACCAAGGCCCGCATCGCCGCCTACGAGAAGCAGAACGGACCCATCAGCGACGCCGAATTGGTCGAGGCCATCGCCGCCGTGCTGCTCACCGAGGCCTTCAACCACAAAAATCTGCAATCGGTCGACGGCCGCGCTGCCAACGGCATGAGCGTGATGGCCATGGCCGCGCACACCGGCTGCAACACCGTCTACGGGTCATCCGCGCCCAACAATCCCCATCCCTATCCGTGGATGAACTCGTTGTTCCAGGACGGCGTCACAATTGGCTGGCTGATGGGCGAGAGCTTCATCGTCGACCACGCCCGCCGCTCCGTCGTTCCCGAGCGCCTGGCCGACATGCTGCTGACTCGTGAGTCGAACGTCATCGATGCCGAACAGTACTACCACCTCAGCCACTTCACCGACGCGCTGATGACCGATGCTGAGATCGTAGAACTGCCTAAAGTCTGGGTGGTGGGCGGCGACGGCGGCATGGGCGACATCGGCTATCAGAACATGTCCAAGGTTATCCTGCAGAACCGGCCCAACGTCAAGGTGCTGATGCTGGACACGCAGGTCTACTCGAACACCGGCGGGCAGAACTCCGACTCCTCGCCTATGCTGGGCGGCGGCGACATGAACACCTACGGCGCAGCCACGCAGGGCAAGACCACGGAGAAGAAGACCGTAGCCGAGACCTTCCTGGGCGGCCACGGATCGCCCTTCGTCGCGCAAGTCTCGATGGCCAACGCACCCAAGCTCTACCGGGCGATTTTGGACGGCCTGGAGTATCGCGGCACCATGTACCTGCAGGCCTTCACCACCTGCCAGCCGGAGCACGGCGTTCCCGACGATATGGCGCTCTTCCAGGCGCAGCGCGTACGCGACTCGCGCGGCGTGCCGGAGTTTGTCTTCAACCCGCGCCTGGGCGAAAGCTATCAAGAGGCGCTGGATCTGAAGGGCAATCCTTCCATCGATCTGGACTGGTACGAGACCAAGAACAAGGTCACCGGCGAGATCGCTCGCTACACCGTGGCTCACTGGTGCACCACTGAAGCGCGCTTCCGCAACCACTTGAAGAAGATTAAGCCGGAGGCGGCGGCCAAGCTCATTACCCTCGATAACATGCTGGTGCGGGTTACGCAGCAGGATGCGATCTATCGCTACACCCTCAACCCGGCGCACCGCTCCTATGTTCCCGACTTCGGCGTGTGCATCAAGGTTACCGACGGCGAGAAGGATACGTATTACGCCATCTCTCGCCAACTGGTGATGTTCTGCGTGGAACGGCGCAAGGCGTGGCGCATGTTGCAGTCCAAGGCCGGCATCCTCAACCGCGAATACGTCGCGCAAAAAGCCATTCTGGCCGATGTGGACGCCGGCAAGCTGCCGCTCGAAGAACTCTTCAGCCGCGGCGCCGAACTGGTCAAGGAGCGGCTGGCGGCGCCAGCCAAAGGCTAGGCCACTCTTCAGCCCATGCAAACCGATGCCCCAAGGCTCCCTTTGAGACTTGGGGCATTTGGTATGGGGATTGAAGGAGTTCCTTACCTGCATTTGGTCTATACTCTTGATGGATACTCCAGGGAGGACGCAGTGGCGACAAACGCAAATGCAGGGCAAGCGCCGGCGGAAGCCAAGCTGTTCATGAATGGCCGTAGCCAGGCGGTGCGGCTGCCCAAGGAGTTCCGCTTCGAAGGCGACCGGGTGCGCGTGACGCGCATGGGTGCTGGAATCCTGCTGGAGCCTATTGCCGCGGCCGAAAAGGAAACGGTAGAGGAATGGTTTGCGCGCATCGATGCAATGAAAGGCGATCCCCTCTTCCCGGAAGGGCGGAAGCAGAACCTTGCTCCCATCCGTGAGTATTTCAAATGAATTACCTGCTCGACACCAACATCTGCATCGCGCTGATCAACGAAAGCTCCGGCAGAGTGCGAACGCGTTTCATGCAGGCGGTCCGCGGCAAGGCAGTGCTTGCCACCTCGGCGATTGTCGTTCACGAGCTATGGTACGGCGTGGCCAAGAGCCAATTGGCCGCTCGGAATGCGAGTGCGCTTTTGGCATTTCGTGACCGTGAGGTGCCTATTCTCGAATACTCGGCGGAAGATGCCAGAGCCGCCGGCGAGATTCGCGCCACCTTGGAAGGGCAAGGACAGCGCATCGGTGAATACGACACCCTGATCGCCGGGCAAGCCTATGCCAGAAACCTGATTCTGGTTACCGCCAACACGCGCGAATTCGCCAGAGTCAAGGGACTCATCGTCGAGGACTGGACGCTGTGAATGTCCCACCGTGGCAAGATTCCAGTTTTCCGTTGAGAAGCGGAGAGAGCCATGGCGCATGTTGCAGTCCAAGGCGGGCATCGTCAACCGCGAGTACCTGGCGCAGAAGTCCATCCTGGCCGATGTGGACGCCGGCAAGCTGCCGCTCAAAGAACTCTACAGCCGCTACGCGGAACTGGTCATGGAGCGGTTGGCGAAATCGGCTCCCCCCAAGGCATAACCCACTCCACAACCCAACCACACCGAGCGCAGGCCGCAAGGTCCGCGCTCCGTGCGTTGGGTCGTCCATTCTCATGAGCCAAAAGAGAAAGATTCGCAGCATTACAGGACTATCAAATGATAGACTTCCTCATCATGAGCGAACCAATAGAGGAACTCAAAGCCATCGCATCGAGATTGACTACTTTTTACGAATCCTTCGAATCGGAGGATTCCTACAAGTCGCTTGAGATCTTGAAGGCAAAGTGTGGAGAGATCAGTCAATCCTGGAGCCGCTCCTGTATTGGTTATCACGCCAACGTTTACTATAACGGTCTAGAACCGCCTCCTCCCGGTCGTCATTTTAGTAGTGAATGGGGGTTCGATCAATTCGGTGACACAGCCGGTGGATGGATGGAATACAAGGCTGGAATAGTCGAGACAGAGATCCATCGCCGATCTGGAAATCCTGATCTTTCATCAATGAAAGAGATCGCGGAAGCCGGCCATAGTCTCTTCTTGGAAATGCAAGAAACAATATTATCAATTTTACATGCAACTGATTCGATAGATCCTTACATACAGAAGTTATTAGATGAAGCGAATTCCATTATTTGCATCACTAAGAGACAGTTTATTCAAGCTTTGATGCCCGAGGGAAGATTCGTGACGCGTGATTCTCTTGCAGGGTCGCAGGGGCTCTGGACCCCTCCACATATAGCTGTATTGGGTGAAGTCGCGGAACTTGAAGGTCCTGCTATTGCATGCAAGAGACTCGCTATCGTCGCTCGCAAGACTTTCTCACATCTCGAGCGAATCCAAAAGAAAATGAGGGGTGATGCACGCATCGGCACAAACATCTTCATCGGGCACGGCGGCTCCAAAACATGGAAGGAGTTGAAAGACTTTGTACAGGATCGACTTCATCTTCAGTGGGATGAGTTCAATCGTGTCCCGATTGCGGGAAACACGAACATTGCGCGTCTATCCGAGATGCTGGAGGCCGCAGCTATAGCGTTTATTGTCATGACAGGAGAAGATGAACAACTCGATGGGGTGATCCGTGCGCGCATGAATGTCATCCATGAGGCTGGGTTATTTCAAGGTCGCCTGGGGTTTACAAAGGCGATCATTCTCTTGGAGGATGGATGCGAGGAGTTTTCAAATATTCATGGATTGGGCCAGATAAGATTTCCGAAAGACAATATCTCCTCCGGTTTTGAAGAGATCAGGCGAGTCTTGGAGCGTGAAGGGATAATTGAAGAGGAATAGACATATTTGCTGATTGCCTTTGGTCTCGCCTTTATATCCGGGACAATTCAGACTGCGATGACTTTCAAGCCGGGAATGCGCTGGAAGTGCCGAATATTCGCGGTGGCAACGTCGAAGCCAAGTAGCAGGGCGGTGACGCCAATGGCAAGATCCTCGAAGGCGATGGCGATGCCCCGGCTGGCCTGTTCGCCCTCGATTCGGCCCACTTGGCGGGCAATCCCCAGTGTGATCGGATAGACGGGAATGTCCAAACAAAGCCGCTCAACAAAGGCCAACCTTCGATGCTTCCGCACTTCGTTTTGTGCGCGGTAAACGCCGTGCATCAACTCCGCGACGGCAATGACGGAGATGCCAATATCCACCGCTCCATAGGTGGATTCCAATTCTTCCAGGATTTGCAGGACGGATGCACCCCGCCGTTCGGCGGCGATCAGATAACTGGAATCCAGGATCAGTCCCATACCGGCGGGTTCCACGGTTTGCGGCTGCACACGATCTCTTCCACATCCGCTGCGAAGTCTGGGTCGAGGACGGGAGCCTCCCCGGTCAGTTCTTCATGCTGGCGGGCCAGCGCAATGCAGTCCTTGACGGAACGCCGCACAGGCAAAGGAGAAGGCACGACCGCAACCGCCAACGCTCCGTTGTCAATAATGACTTCATCTCCGGCATAGACGCGCAGCATGAGCGCAGTAAGGTCGCGCGCTGCTTCCGCTTCGGTGATGTGTACGGTCGGCATGGCACGATGATAGCGCAGATTCGAGATTGGCGGGGGACCCAGGCCCGGATTTTCGGACTTGGGAGTGTATTCTCATTCAGACTCGCCCCATCCAGTAACCGGGGCGGCGCTTGGCGTGGGTGACGGCGACGATATAGATTTCGTCCAACCAATCGAAGAAGACAATAAAGTACGGGAACCTGCGCAGCACGACGCGACGGGTTCCGTGCAAATATGTGGGATAACGAAGCGGAGCGGTTGCGGCATGGAGAAACCTGCCAGCAGGTTGTCGCGAAAGCGTCGCGCCGAGGGAATGCTTCGCTCGGCGTACCAGACTGTCGCTAGATTGGCCTCGCGGCGGGCGGCTTCGTGAATCCGCAAACCCTTCATGGGTCGACAACGACTCGCAAATCCGACTCAACTTCTGCCAACGAATAGGTCACCGCAGTACCAGCCTTAATCTCCTCAACCCGGCGGGCAATCTCTGGGTCCCAGGCCGCGGCGATCTCCGCCTCGGAGGACTCTTCCCCGTCGGCCCCGGCGCTCTCCCATATGGAATTCGCCAGCAGAATCCGCTGATCTTCCGGCAGTTCGCGCGCGAATTGTTGGACTTCCTCATAGGTATGCCGCATAGGGCGATTGTAGCGCAGAAGCGATTTTTCAAAGAAGAGAATCATGCCTTGAGGCGAACGCCATTTTCAGCACGCTGTGAGAGGATTCCAATTCTCCCAAGATGTGCAGGACGGATATACCTCGCCGTTCGGCGGCGATCAGGGAAATGTAGTCCAAATTCAGTTTGGCCGGGTGGGGGGCTGCGACGGGGCTTGCGGCGCGGAGAGCTTCTCCTGCTCCAGCAGCTCGGCCAGGGCGCGCTCCGGGCAGATGTGGCGGGTCTCCAGCTTGTCCAACTGCGCCTCTGTCTCGACGGCCGAGGCCACGGTCAGAAAGCAGTAGAGGCAGCGTGTGTTGTAGGTGCCGTTCTCGTTCTGGGTGCGGTTGTACATCGATCCTCGCGGCATGGAAACGGGCGGAATGGACAGGATTTTTCCATGCTATCCGCGCCGATGCGCTCAGCAAGTGACCCATATCACTGGATTGCTGCGCTATCCCCGCGGCGGCCCGGTTCTTGTGGAGAAAAGTCAGGAGATCTTCAATCCCTGGTTGGGGTTGCGGCGCAGTTGCCAGCAGGGAGTCAGGCCCGCTTGGGGAAAGAGGGAGAGCGAGCAGGGCGCGTCCTGGGTTCCCAGAAAGTCGAACTCCTGCTTGTTGCCCTTGAGGGGAATGGCCATGTAGCGGTTGACCGTGACCTTGTCCTGGGGCGAGCCGCGCAGTTTGAAGACGGCCCAATCGCCGCCATAGACCGCCAAAAAGGCGATGGCCAAGACGGCCAGCACTCTCTCCATCCAACGCTTCATCGAACCTCCCTGGGCATGACCAGCACCTGCGTGGCGCAGGCCGAGCGCTCCAGTTGCGCCCGGTCGGAGTGCATCGGTTCGCCTCCGCCCAGCGCTGCGAGCACCTGAGCCAGTATCGCAGCCGCGGCCGGGTCAGAGGGCGGGCTGAAGCGATAGTGCATCCACTTGCCCTCGCGGCGCGCAGCCACCAGGCCGGCCCGGCGCAGATAGGCCAGATGGCGGGAGATCTTGGGCTGGGTCTGGCGCAGGATCTCGACCAGATGGCAGACGCAGACCTCCTGGCCGTCAATCAGGTGGAGCAGGCGCAGGCGGGTGGGGTCGGCCAGCGCCGCAAAAACCTGCGCCCAGCCCTCGGCCTGATTCTTCTTTGGCATGATTTTTATTATATTCGCTTTGACAAATATATCCAGCAAGAATATATTCGCTTTAGCGTATGTGAGGCGCTGGCAATGGATACGAAGACTCAGGTTCAAGCAAAATACGGCGCGGCGGCGCGCGAGGTGCAGGAGAGCGGTTCGGTGGCCTGCTGCAATCCAGCCTTTACCTGCTGCGATCCCATCACCACCAATCTTTACGACGAAACGCAAAAGAGCGGGCTGCCGGCCAACGCGGTGCTGGCTTCGCTGGGCTGCGGCAATCCCACGGCGCTGATCGAGCTGACGGCAGGCGAGACGGTGCTGGATCTGGGTTCCGGCGGAGGCATCGACGTGCTGCTCTCGGCCCAGCGCGTGGGACCCACGGGCAAGGCCTACGGGTTGGACATGACCGACGAGATGCTGGCCCTGGCCCGCGCAAACCAGCGTCAGGCGGGGGTGGAGAATGTTGAGTTTCTCAAGGGCGAGATCGAAGCGATTCCGCTCGCCGACAACACGGTGGATGTGATCATTTCCAATTGCGTCATCAACCTCTCGGCAGACAAGGATCGGGTGCTGCGCGAGGCCTTCCGGGTGCTCAAGCCGGGCGGGCGCTTTGCCGTCTCGGATGTGGTGGTGCGCGGCGAGGTTCCAGACGAAGTGCGCAAGAGCATGTTGCTGTGGGTGGGCTGCATCGCCGGAGCGCTGGAAGAGGGCGAGTACGCGGCCAAATTGATTCGGGCTGGTTTCGGGAATGTTTCGATCGAGCCCACGCGGGTCTACTCCATCGAGGATGCGCGTCGCTTTTTGACCGAAGCCGGAATCGATGTGGACGCCGTCGCACCGCTGGCGGAGGGCAAGTTCATGAGCGCCTTCATCCGCGCCACCAAACCGGGCGCAGCCTGCGCGGAGCCCGCTTGCTGCTGCAACGCGGAAACGCTGACCACGCTGCGGTAGAGGCTCAAACGGTGCGCATCCGCTGCGCCATGAAGAGGAACAGATGACGGAAAAGATCTTCAACATACTGGTACTGTGCACCGGCAACTCGGCGCGCAGCATTCTGGGCGAAGCGCTCTTCAATACCATGGGCGGGGGCCGCTTCAAGGCTTATAGCGCGGGCAGCCACCCAACGGGGCGCGTGAACCCCTTCGCCATTGAGCAGGTGCAGGCGCTCGGATACCCCACCGAGGGCCTGCGCAGCAAGAGCTGGGACGAGTTCGCCCAGCCCGGCGCGCCGCAGTTAGATTTCGTCATCACCGTCTGTGACAACGCCGCCGGCGAAGTCTGCCCGCTTTGGCCGGGGCAGCCGATCACCGCACACTGGGGCTTTCCCGATCCCGCCGCCGTCACGGGCTCGGACGAGGTGAAGCGCGCCGCTTTCGCCCAGACTCTGCGCCAGATCCGCCACCGCGTGCAGCTCTTCCTCAGCCTCCCCATCGGGACGCTGGATCGCATGGCCCTGGAAAACAAGATGCGGGCCATCGGGATGGGAGCACTCGAATTCTGAAGTCACGGCAAGAAGAACCTGCGCAGCGCCCACGGCTGGGACGGTATGCTTTGAGCCAGGACGGTTCCCGATGTCGCACTTCGCCTTGCTGCTCGAGTTCCTGGCGCTCTTTTTGGCGCTGCCGCTGGCCTACCGCTTCTCGCCGCTGCGGATTCCGGCGCTGCCGCTGCTGTGGGCGGTCTGCGGCTACGCACTCTGGCAGTTGCTGCGCGACCCGCGCTTCGATCGCGCCCAGTTGTGGAATCCTGCGCCGCTGATCGGCCACACCGGCTCCATCCTGCTTATCTTTGCCCTGGTGGCGCTGTTGATTTGGCTGGGAGTGCGGCGCTTCGCCCCCCAGCTTGAATGGAGCCTGGTGCGCCAGCGTCCTATCCTTTGGGCGGTGGTACTGTTTGTCTACCCCGTGCTTTCGGTTTATCCCCAGGGATTGCTCTACCGCGCCTTCTTCTTTGAGCGTTATGCGGCGCTTTTTCCCGAACGCTGGGGGATGATTATAGCCAGCGCCGCCGCCTTCGCCTTTCTGCACATCGTCTTCCGCAACCGCCTGGCCGTGGCGCTTACCTTCGCCGGCGGTCTGCTCTTCGCCTTCCGCTACGCCGAGACCGGGTCTCTGTTTACCTCCAGCGTCGAGCACGCGCTGTACGGCTGTTGGATGTTCACGGTCGGCCTGGGAGAGTTCTTCTACCACGGAACCATTGCCGACGTGAGCAGGGCGCTGCGGCGGCCATCGGCCACTAAAAATTAACGCAGATTCTTGTTGAATCATAGGACGCGTCGTACTATAGTACGTTTCGTACAATGAATCAGATTTCCAGCCTCGAATTTGCTCTGATCGGATTGCTCCAGCAGCGGCCGCAATCCGGCTACGACCTGCGCAAGACCTTTGCCACCACGGCCATGCGCCACTATAGCGACAGCCCAGGCTCGATCTATCCGGCACTGCGCCGGCTGGAAGCGCGTGGCTGGATCGCAGCCCAAGACCCCACCCAGCCCGCGGACTCGCGCCGGCGGCGTGTCTTCCGGCTTACCACGGCAGGAAAGGAAGCACTGGTGGCGCGGATCTCGCTGCCGGTGACACGGGAAGACGTCATCTGGCAGGGTCCCGAGTTGATGTTGCGCTTCGCCTTTATGGACGGCAACGTGCCCCGCGCCACGGCCCTCCGTTTTCTTGAAGATTTTGAGCGGGAATTGGGCAGCTACGTTGAGGAACTGCGCGGCCAATTGGAGCAGATGCGTGCCTCGTTTCCCATCCACACCGGCGTTCTGGCCTTTCAATCGGGGATTGAGGGGATGGAAGCCCAACTCGACTGGGCGCGGCGAGCCCGCGCTTTGCTCGGCGAAGCTGGCGCCGCGCCACCCATGCAGTGTTAACCGCGGATGAAAGAAAGGATACCGATGAACGTGAAGAGATTTGCAGCCTTATTGGTTCTCTCTGCTGGCGTGGAGTTGCTGGCCGGTCAGAGCCTGGCTCCCAACCCCTTGCAGCGCCAGTATCGCGAAGGCCAGACGCTGGTCTATCGCATGAACGGCATCAACGAGTCGTGGCATTACACGATTCAAGCCGACGGCGTCGTCAAGAAAGACGCTTCCGGAGCCTACTTTGAGGAGTATCGCTGGTCGAAGATGGAGAGCGGCGGACAGCCCATGCCGCTGTCGCCGCAGACCGCGGAGTTCCGTCAGCGCCTCTCGCTCGACCCCAACCAGAACCCATCGATTCCCGACTTCACCAAGGTGGACCCCAAGCTCATTGGGCCTATCGCCGACTTCATGACCTTTTATTCCGATCTGTGGCTGGCCATCAAGACCGGGCAACTGACCAAGCCCGGAGATCATTTCTATGTTCCCAACGGCATGCCGAATTCCTGGGCAGATGGGACGTATGTACTGGTGGGGCAGAGCGCCATCGACTTCGACCTGACGCTGAAGAGCATCGACAAAGCCAGCCAGACCGCAGTGCTGGTGGTGCGCCACGTGCCGCCGGCGAAGTCCACCATCCAGTTGCCGGCTGCGTGGATGCAAACGCCAGTCGGCGAAAAGCCGAATAACTGGGTCGGCGTGAGCAAAGGCCAGGACGGCAAATTCACTGCCGCAGTGGGCGAAGAGACGTTTACCGTCGAGATCAAACTCAGCCTCGCTGACGGCAAGATTCTCAGCGCCACCATGGATAACCCGGTCAAGACCATCGAACGCATCTGCGAGGACCAGGCTCTGACCAAGTGCTCCGAACCCAAGCCCCACGTGATCCTGCGCAAGATCGATATTTCCCTGGTGCAGTAGCCGGCGGGATCGGTGCAAACAAACAACACGGGCGCGACCGAAGCCGCGCCCTTGCTGTTGCTGAAATGGCTGGGTCTAGAACTTGACCGAGGCGGCGCGCGGGGAGACACCGCTGAGTTCGGCGGCGCGGGTCTCAGCGTAGGCGGCGGCGCCCAGCAGGGCGGCGCGGCTCTCGAGGATGATGCGCACCGGCATATTGACGAGCAACTGGCTGAGCCGGCCCTTGTCGGTGAAGGCCTTCATGAAGGTCCCGTCCTTGAGCTTGGAGAGGATGCGGGGAGCGATGCCGCCGCCCACATAAAGTCCGCCCACGCTGAGCAGCTTGAGGGCCAGGTTGCCGGCCTCGGAGCCGTAGACGGAGACGAACATATCCAGGGTCTTCTCGCAGATTTCGCTCTTCTCGGCCAGGGCCAGCTCGGTGATGACGGCGTTGGGATCTTCATGAGTCATGCGCTCGGCCAGCCAGGCGGGTTCATCGACGCCGCGCACCTCGCGCAGGAACTCGTAGATGTTGGTCATGCCCATGCCGCTGACGACGCGCTCGTAGCTGATGCGGCCGTTGTACTTCTGCTGCAGAAAGCGCAACAGGTCGATCTCGTCTTCATTGCGCGGGGCAAAGTCGGCGTGGCCGCCTTCGCTGGGATAGGGAGTGTGCGAATGGCCATTCCAAATCAAGAGGCCTTCGCCCAGGCCGGTGCCGGCGGCGATCAGGGCGCGATTGCCGATCTGGCTGGGGTCGCCCTCGCTGAGGGTCAAAATCTGGTCGTGAGAGAGTTCGGCGACGCCGTAGCCATTGGCTTCCAGATCGTTGATCAAGAAGACATGGTCGATGCCCAGAGCTACGGAGAGCTCGCGGCTATCCAGGGTCCAGGGCAGGTTGGTCAGCCGCAGGCGGCCGTCGCGCACCGGTCCGGGCACGCCAAAGCAGGCGGCGGATACCTTGTCGCTGCCTAGAAACTCCTTGACGATCGCTTCCAGCCCGGTGTAGTCCTTGGCCGGGAAGCGCTGATCGCGCGCATATGCCAGTTTACCGTCAGAAAAATCGTACAGCGCCAAGTGAACTTTGGTGCCGCCTACGTCGCCCGCCAGAATCATCTTTCTCTCTCCAAAACGCCACCGGCTTCTCCGTTCGTGGGCGGTAGAAGTGCGGCGGCTGCCTTATCCAGGATCAAAGTGAGTATACCGCTTGCGGGCCATATCAGTTGACTGGGCAGGCGCTCCGGGTCGCGGGGACCGAGGAAAACCTCCTTCAACATTGCCGCCTTTTCTGCTCCGCCGATCATAAAAAAGACCGAACTGGCGTGGTTGATCACCGGCCAGGTGAGGGTAATGCGCCAGGTATTCTTCTGCGGTACATGGTTGGCCACAGCCAGACGGCCCAGTTCGTGAATCGCCGCGGTGTGCGGGAAGAGCGAAGCGGTATGGCCATCGTCGCCCATGCCCAGCGCCACCAGATCGAAGCGCGGCATCTCGGCGCCCTCCAGGCGGAAGCTGTTGCGCAGCTCCGACTCGTAACGGGCCGCCGCGGCCTCCGGGTCAAGTTCGCCCTCGATGCGATGAAGCTGGCTGGAATCGATCGGAACCTTCTCGAGCAGGGCTTCGCGGGTCATGCGATAGTTGCTCTCGGCGTGATCTGGGGAGACATTGCGTTCGTCCACCCAATAGAGCTCCAGGCTCTCCCAGGGGACGCGGGCGCGCCAGGGCTGGTGGGAGTCGGCGAGCAACTCGAAGGCCGCGCGGGGCGTCGAGCCGCCGCTGATGGCGATGCGCGCACGGCCACGGTCGGCCACCGCCTCTTCGATCATCTCGGCAAAATACTGCGCAGATCGGCGCGCCAACGCCGCGGCGTCCGGCTCTACGTAATATTTGATGCTGAGCTTCCTGGGCATCGCCTTCGGGGCCTCGTACCTCTACTCTACTTGTCCCAGTGCGCGCGGTGCATCGTTTGTCGATGAAAAGAGCAGAAAACCGTGCCGAATCGATCCGCCAGTCCAGGGCTGGAGGCGGATTTTCCCGATCGACAAAAAGACCGGCGCATGGCCGGTCTTTTTGCTTGCGGAGGATGCACCCCGGACTAGGTAGTGGAGCGAGGACGAACGGCAATCACGGTTGCGGGAATGACCGAAGGGCCGCTCGGCGGGTTGGCGCAACCCTGATCGCTGCTGGCGCAGGCCGGCAGGTTGGGCGTGATCTGCTGCTTGTCAACGGGTGTGGCGCCGGTGAGGTCGAGGTAGTGGATCTTGTTGTCGCCCGCGGTGGAGACAAAGAAGAGTTTGTTGTCGGGGCTGAAAGCGCCGGCAACCGGTCCGGTGATGGTTGCCGGGGTGCTGTCGGTCAAGGTCAGATAGCAGAGCGCCCCCGTTCCGCCGGACGCCAATGTGCAATGACCACCGCTGGGAAGGGTGGTTGCGTCGGGTAGGTAGTAAGGGAGTGGGGCGCCGGCCGTATCTCCCGAATAAGTCAAGAAGGCCAGGCTGGAGGAGGGCGAAACCACAATCTGATTCAGATTGGTGGCGCTGTCCACGGTTACCTGGCTGACCGGCAGCGTGGCCGCCAGCTTGCCCTTGGTCGTAAGCAGGTTGAGCGTATCGCCTGCATGCGGCTCCGTTTCAGGCTGGCTGTTCGCCGCTTTATTTGCCGCGGATTCCGTCCAGGGACAAGCGGTTGCCGGAATCGAAACCGAGATGTCGGAGATCGAAATCGTGCTTCCCGCTAGTGACGCGCCCAGGATGTGGTTGCCGTCGGTGGTGGCCGCCAGCAGGCTGGTCGGCGCGGTCACCGCATCCGCTTGCGGATAGTAGGCAGAAAGGATGCTGTTCACCGTCGTTCCATTCGCCAGAATGCCGCCCACGGTCCCGGTGGGGCACCAGGTATGAGAAACCGTCGATGCGCCGCTGAAGTAGGCGCCCACGCTGGGCACCGTAATCGCCAGGCTCTGACCGCCGTTGGCGCTGTGCGAACAGGTGACGGAACCGGTGCAGGGCTGTGTGAAGGTAGACCAACCGGTGTTGGCGTTGTACACATACACGGCGTCCGTGTGGTTGCCGCCCAGTGCCGCGCTATCGGTGACGTAGAGCGTCTTGGCGTCGGGCGTCCAGGCGGCCGCCGCGCCCATGCCGCCGAAGCTGGCGATGACGCCGCCGCTGGTCGAGTAGAGATACAAGAACTGGCGCACTGGATCGTTGATCAGGATCTGCGAGTTGTCCGGCGCTACCGCCAGCACCACTCCGGGAACCGAGGTGTCCTGCTTGGAGAGGGAATTGGTCAAAGCGGTATAAACCATCAACTCGTGCGAGGAGCCAAAGTAGAGGTTGTTGCCGCCCTTGTCCATCACCGCCGAGTTAGGGACATAGGGCATGCGCACCGAGGTGCCCACCGTGCCGGTCAGCAACTCGATGGGCACGAAGTATTGCGACTGGCCGGGCGCGGCGAACCAGAGATACTGGCTGGCGGTGCCGGGGGTGGTGATCTGCACCGGGTTGCTGGTGATCGCCAGTCCCGTCCCTGACTGGCCGAGGATATTGATCGGCGCCGAGTTGCAACTGGGCGGCTGGCAGACGGCATAGATCGAAGCCACGCCGGGAAAGGCGGCGTTCACGGAGCCGCCGGTACCGGCAGTGATGTCGATCTGATCCGTCGATTGGTAGTCCAGCGATAAGCCGGTGAGGGGATTGCCCTGGGTATCGATCACGTTGGTGACCAGATTCTGCGGCGTCGCGCCCTGGTTAATCTGGCCGCTGGTGCCGCCACTCTCCAAGGTTACCGAGATCGAGGCCGGAGGGCAGGTAGTGAAGTAGCCGGCCGAGGAGGACGTACCCGCCACCGAAGCCGTGATCAGCGTGGTGCCGGGCAGATTGGCCGTGATCTGGTTGGTGGTGTTGTTGATGGTGGCCACCGACGAGGTGCCGACGAAAAAGTTCAGTGCGCCGATGGCATTCAAGCACTCCGGAACCGTAGAGGAGTTGGGGGCGCAGAGCAGGCCCTGCGGATTCGCCGGGTTTCCGGTGGCGTAGTAAGCCTGCACGTCCAGAGGGGTCTGCCACATCTGACCCTGGGAGAGGCATTGCGACGGGCCGACCAGGCTCAAGGCGGTCACCGGCGCGTGGACAAAGACCTGCACCGGATTCGAGGTCACGCCCGAGGCCGAGACCGAAATATAAGCCGAGCTGAAGGGCAGCCCATTGGTCGAAGGCAGCGGGCTAGGCGGCGTGCAAATGGTGTAATTGCCAATACCGCCGCCGGTGTTCCGGTTCCAGGTACCCGCGCATATCGCGCCCCCCGGCGAAATATCCACCAACTGATTGTTGGTGGTGGCGTAATTAAAACTAGGAACTGCGGCAGAGGTGCCCTTGCAGGTGGTCGCGCTGGGTGCGGAGATCTGCCTGGTCTGACCGAAGGCCATGGAAAGACCCCCCGTCTGCGGCGACAGCGCAATGGCGTCCACGTCGGTGATCTTCAGCCCGTACCCCAGGCCGTTGCAGTAGTTCGCACCGGGGTTGCGGGTGCAGCCGGAGATCGAAATCCCGGCAGGAATGGCCAAACTCAACAAGCAGACAAGCGTTAAAAACCGCCGCATGAATCCTCCCCGCCCCGCCGCTTCGATCTGCGGAACGGTCTCTCCACATACGTTAAAAACCTAGGTCGCGAGCGCTCTGCCCTAGCCACTTTAGCGGTCTTTCGACCGCAGATTCCGTGCAGCGATGCGGCTTTCGGCGTAAAACGCCACGGCCAACGGGGGGACAAAACGCGCTCCAAAACTCCAATGAAAAGTGTATCAGGCCCAGCGGCTCAATCCGTACTCCCGCCGCCCGGCAAGCGACGGCGGAGCCGGTCCCGCTCTATCCATAGACTTTCCCCAGCCGCCGGGGAGAGCAGAAAAATCACCGCTGGCCCGGTTTCTGGGTAGCGGCTGGCGTTGGCTCTCGCCAACGCTATTTTGCGGCGTTGCCCGCAGCCGAGGGCGCTGGCGCGGGGGCCGGCGTCAGATAGCGCTCAAACCAGCTCAGAGCCCGGTCCTGCACATCGCTGCGGTGCTCGGGGTCCACAAATCCGTGGCCCTCGTTGGGATAGACCACCAGTTGCGTGGGCACTCCCCGCGCCTTCAGGGCGTGCCAGAACTCGAAGGACTGCGGCGCCGGGCATTCCCCGTCGCGGTCGCCCACCACCACCAGCGTCGGCGTGGTGACGTTTTTGATCGCATCGATTGCCGAACTGCGCGCATAGACCGCCGGATCGTCGTAGACCGAGGCGCCAAAATAGGGCAGCATCCACTGATCGATGGAGTTTTCGCCGTAATAGGACTGCCAGTCGGAGATGCCCGCGCCGGCCACCGCTGTCTTGAAGCGCCCCGTCTGGGTGACGGCAAACATGCTCATGAATCCACCGTAGCTCCATCCGGTGAGGCCCAGGCGGTGAGGATCGACAGGGTATTGGGCCAGCACCGCATCGACGCCGGCTAAAATGTCGCGCAGATCGCCGTGGCCGAAGTCCTTGCGATTGGCCTGGGTAAAGGCCTCGCCCTGGCCAAAGCTGCCGCGGGGATTGGGTTGCAGCACAAAATATCCTCGCGCCGAGAAGGCCTGCGCGCTCAGACCGAAGCTGGTGCGCCATTGCGGGGTCGCCGCCGCCGCCGGCCCGCCATGCACAATCACAATCAGCGGGTAGGTCTTGGCCGGGTTGTATCCCTTGGGCAGCATGAGCCAGCCCTGCACGTTGAAGCCCTCGTTCTGCCAGGTCAAAGAAGTAGAACTACCCCATTCCGGCTTCAAGCCGTCGTTCCAGTGCGTGAGTTGGGTGAGTTTGCCCGCGGCGCTGCCCGCACAGGCCGGGAGCAGGCCGCCGGTGCGCACCGCGTAGACCTCCTCGGGCCGATCGAAGCTGCTGGATTTGAAGACAAACAGTTCATGGCCCCTGGCCGCGGAGAGGCTCATTTCCATGCGCCCGTCGCCCACGCCTGCGGGAAGGCTGTAAATCGGCCCTTGCACACCGGCCGAGCAGCCGCTCTTCGCCTGCAAGCGCACCAGGACCATCTGCGCACTGCCGCCGGCCAGTTCGCTGACAAAGATCTCCTCATTGCCCGCCCAGTCGATCCAGGCCGCGGAGGTAGGGCGCTGGGGAGTGAGATTCAATGCTTCGCCGCCCTCGGCCGGAAGCATCCACACATCGCCGCCGGTCGAGCCCTGATCGCTCATCAGACCACCGATGAAGGCGATCTTCTTGGCGTCCGGCGACCAGCGCGGAACGGCGATCTGCAACCCATGCAGCGCACCGGCGGTCTTTACCGGATCGAAAACCACCGCTGGCGCCGCACCCAGCGATTGCGTGTACAGCTTGGCTACCCACCAGTTGTTCTCGCCGGGCGGATCGGCGGCGATGTAGGCCAGGCCCTGAGAATCCGGACGCCAATCGAACTCGTAGACGTGCAATCGAGCCGGCGTAGCCCACTGCGGCGGGGCCTTCGTTGCATCGGTGCGGGCTATGGCGACCCGTTGAATCTCGATGCCGTCTTCGCCGATCCCTCCCGCCCAGGGCTTCATGGCCGCCAGCGCCCCCGCCGGCCGCGTCGCGCCCTCGACAAAGAGGAAGGCGATGCGGCTGCCATCGGGAGCAAAAGCCGGAGCCTCGGCGTAGCCATGCAACTCGGTCAGTTGCCGCACCGTGCCAGTCAGCTTGCCAGATTGTGCTTCGGATTTCCCGTCCTGCGCGCCGTCTGCCTTTACGTCCAGGCGGAAGAGGTAAAGATCGCTCTGCTCCTCGGGGTGGGCGCAGTCGGAGAAGAAGGCCAATGCCTGGCCGTCGGGCGACCAATCCAGATCGTACTCCTGGCAATGATCTTCGCTTTTCGTCGCGGCGGTGATGCGCGCGCTTTTTTTAAGGTCGCCGATCGCGGCCAGACGAATCTCCGTGCCGTCCTTGGCCCGTTCGACCCAGGCCAGCAACTTGCCGTCGGGTGAAATCGCCACCTGGCCCACCGCGTGGCCGTGGGGCTGGAGGGCTGCGCCGCTGCTGGCCTGCACCGCTGCCTGCTCGCTGGGGCGATCCGCAATTTGCCCGTCGGCCCCTTGCGCAACCGTAAGCAGAGAAAGGAAAAGAGACCCGCCGAGCAGCAACGCTCCGGCACTGGAAACAACGGATTTGCGACCCGGCAACATAGGCAAATGCTATCAGGGAAGTGCAAGAAAGCTGGTAAGAATGCGCCGATTATTTCATTCTGAATAAACAAAAATGCTTATAATGGAGGGGTGAAGAGCAGCGAATTCAAACGCTGGCTGGCGGCCCAGGGCGCGACCTTCAAACCTACCAGGGGCGGTTCGCATTTCAGAGTGTTCTTGAACGGCAAACAGTCGATTATCCCCATGCACCACGCCGACATGGGAACAGGCTTGGTTGAAGACATCAAGAAGCAACTCGGCCTTAAGCCGAAGAAATAAGGGGAAGTATGCTCGCATACCCGGCAAAGTTCAGCAAAGATGGCAAGTTTATCAAGGTCAATTTTCCTGACATCCCCGAGGCACTTACCCAAGGGGTCGATGAGGCCGAAGCCTTGGTTATGGCCAAGGACGCTCTTGAATGCGCGTTGGAGTTTTACTTTGAGGACCGACGTCCGATTCCGAAGCCATCCGAGGCTAAGCGCGGTCAGGCGATGATTGAGTTGTCGGCGAGTTTGTCGGCGAAGGTGCTTCTACTCAATGAAATGCTCCGCCAAAAGATCAAACCTGCCGAATTAGCCAGACGCATAGGGACAACTCCGCAGGAGGTCAACCGCCTTACAAATCTGCGCCATACCTCGCGGATCGACGGAATCGCCATCGCCCTCAAGGCACTGGGAAAGACGCTCGAGTTGCGCGCGGTGTAGGTCTAGAGCGATTCCAGAATGGCTATACCCTGCAACCTTCTAGCCAGGTCGTCGCTCGCTGGGGCTTGCGCCGACTTGAATGCATGGTTTCTGGGTACTCCAATTCTGGAATCGCTCTAGGATGGCTTGCGCGCTGCGGCCTGGGCAACCAGCTTTTTCAACTTGCCCTCGATGTCGGCGTCGCCCACGTGCTGATCTTCAAGCACCCCATCGGCATCGATGGTGAAGGTGGCGGGAATGCCCGTCACCCCGAACTGCCTGGAGAGCAGGCCGGTAAAGCCTCCATCGCGATATTGCAGCCAGGTCATGCCGTTCTTGGCGACGAATTCCTTCCACTTGGCGTCCTCATCGTCGAGGCTGACGCTGAGCACCACCAGGGGCTGTCCGTCGAACTTTTTGACGATCTTGCTGATGTGCGGCAGCGCTTCTCGACAGGGACCGCACCAGGTAGCCCAGAAATCGATCAGCACCACCTTGCCGGCCAAGCCGTCCATGGAGACGCGCTGGCCATCGAGAGTGGTGACAGTAAATGCCGGCGCCATGCGCGCCCGCGCCAGATCGATCCGCTCCACAAAGCGCTGGGCGCGAGGATGCAGGTCCGGGCTTTTGCGGTCCCGATCGAGGAAGGTTTGAAACTCGGCGCGCGCTGCGTCGTCTTGCTGCATGTTGGCCAGCGCGATTCCCAAATAGTAATGGATCGAGCTCTGTTTGGGGTCAAGTTGCAGCGCGGTCTTGAACTCCGCGACGCAATCGGCCAAGCCGCTGCTGTTCTTCTTGGAGCGAATAGCGGGTTCCAAGAGGGAGCGGCCCAGCATGTAGTGAATGACGGCTCTTTCAGCGTCGCTCTGGGCCGCGGGCAGCCACTCGCGGGCAACATCGGCCGCGGCCTTGAAGTCGCCCGATTGGAAGGCCAAACGGTAGGCGTGGTTCAGACACTCAAAACACTTGCCTCCGTCCTGCTTGTTGGCTTTGCGATAGTCGCCTATGGCGGAGTCGTAGGCCCGGCGCCGCTCCCAGTCAAGCGCCGAAGCGTAGGTCTTGCGCGCCTTGGGATCGGTGGGATCGCCGGGCTTGGGCGCGTCGCCGGGCTTAAAATCGCCTTGCGCCATAGCGCCAAAACCAAGGGAAAGAGCGATGAGGGAGAAAAAGAAAGTGCGCAGAATCAATCGATAGGACATACGGCATCTCCTTCGGAAAAGGACCGGACAGCCGGAGGAAAACGGGATTAAAAGACAGAATCGAAGAAACGCAGATCAAGAGCCGGTCTTGCGTTCTTCGATGAGCACCTCGTCGAGCAGTCCGCGCAAGCTGGCGGCGCGGGCGCGGCCCTGGCGCAGGTTGCCGGATTTGGGTTTGCCCTCGGCCTGAGTCAATTCGTCGGCCAGGTTGAGGGCGGCCAGCACGGCCACGCGCAGCGAATCCACGGTACGGCCATGGGTGGCCACGGCGCGCATCTTGGCGTCGACCCGCTCGGCCAGCTTGCGGATGTGCGGCGCGTTCTGGCCGGAAAGGTGGTAGACCTGATCGTAGATATTGACGGTTACAAAGCCGGTGCGGGGTTCTTCCTGAGCCAAGCGGGGCCTCACAGTTCCAGAGCATCCAATTGGGAGAGCAGGCGCTCGACGCGCTGCCTTACCTGATCGCGTTCGGTTCGCAGGGTATGAATCTCCGCCTGCAGGCGATCGACCTGCGGCGTCTGCTCGAGCAGTTGGGCATCGAGCGCGGCGACACGGGCCTCGGCTGCGTCGGCGCGAACTTCGGCGTCGGCGCGCGCCAGACGCTCGCGCTTGACCAGATTGACGGCGCGCAGAATCCGTTCTTCCAGAGCCGTGAACTCATCCGAACTGAGAACCAGAACATCCGACGTCTTCTCGTCCGCAGGCTCGACCGTTTGCGGCTCGAAAGCTTCTTCGGGCTCTTCCATTTCGGCTTCCTCGGGATCGAGGCTCTCCGGCTCCTCATGCTCCTGAGGTTCGGGCTCCCCCGGCTCCGCAGAAGGGATGGATTGCTTGCGTTCCTGCTCGGCGGCCGTTGGCTCCTCTTGCGGCTCGGTATCCCATAACGATTGCGACATCACGACTGCCTCCAGCAACACGTTTCGAGCCAGTATATCCTGCTTGCCGCTGGCGCGTTTTCAACCGCGTAATCGCGCTCCGGTTTTGGCGACGGCCTCGACGACCTGCACCTGGAAGCTCTGCAGTTCCTCTTCGCGCAGGGTGCGGTCGGCGGCCTGGAAGGTCGCGCCCAACAGCAGTGCGTACTCGCCGGCGCCCAGCTTGGCGTCGTGGAAGACCTCCCGCACCCTCCACTCGACCAGCTCGGGAATCTGCAGGGCGGCCAACGCATGGTCGACGGTCTCCCAGACGATGCTCTTGTCCAGAACCAGGGAGAAATCGCGGCGCACCGGCTGAAAACGCGAGATCTCGCGGCAGGCTGGCTTGCGCAGCGGCAGCTTGTAGAGGCGGTCGAGGTAGATTTCGCCCACCAATACAGGCTCCTTGAGCTTGCGCGCCGCCGCTTCTTTGGGATGCAACTGGCCGAACCAGCCCACCGTTGCGCCCTCGGCAACAATGCGCGCGGCGCGGTAAGGGTGCAGCCACGCAGGCGTGATTCCCGCTTCAGCAGGAAAGCGGTCAAAATAAACTGCCCGCGTCTGAAAGCGCGCCAAAAGCTGCTCGACGACGCCCTTCACGTCGTGAAATTCGATGGACCGGGCCGCGGAGAGAGGAGATTCCTCGGCCATGCTGCCCACGGCTGCGAAGCTGAGCGCGGGGTGCTCCTCGACCTTTTCCGTGCTGCCGCTGAAGACCGTGCCCACTTCAAACAAGCGCACATCGCTCACATCGCGGTGCAGATTGCCGGCCACCATCCCCAGCATTCCCGGAACCAGCGAAGGGCGCAGCACACCCGCTTCTTCACTGAGGGGATTGCCCAGAGGGACCGAGAGCCCCGGCTGCGGTGCGGTCATGGCCGCCTCGGCCGCCGAACAGAAGGTGCTGGCGATGGCCTCGTGGAAGCCGGCCGCCAGCAGTACACGGCGAACAGAGGCTTCGGCCTCGGCCCAGGGCAGCGCCTTGACCCCCTCGCCGAAGGCCGGCAGGGTGTTGGCGAAGCGGTTGTAGCCGTAAACCCGCGCCACCTCTTCGATCAGGTCGATCTCGCGCTCCAGATCGAGACGCCAACTGGGCAGGGTGACCAGCCAGCTTGGTTCCGCGCCCACCGCCCGCACGATCGATGCCGCGCCGGCCAACTTGCAACCGAGCGCCAGCAGGACCGTTTCGACCGTCTGGGCGTCGATTCCGTTCTTGTCGATGGTGGCGCCCAGAATGCGATGGACTTCGCTCAGCGCCAACGCCACTGGGGCGCGATGGGCTGTCTTGGCGGCCAGCGCGGGAACCTGCACATCGACGAGTTCACCCTCGATATAACCGCCGTTGGCCAGCAGGATGGCGCAAACCAGATCCGAAGCCAGAGGGCAGGCGTTGAAGTCCGCGCCACGCTCGAAGCGATGGCTGGCGTCGGTGTGCAGACCGTGGCGGCGGGCGGTGCGGCGCACCGCGACCGGATCGAACCAGGCCGCCTCGACGAGCACGTTCGTTGTCTCGGGAGTGATCATCGTATCCCAGCCGCCCATCACGCCGGCCAGACCCAATGCCTTGACGTGGTCGGCTACGATCAGGTCTTCGGGGTCGAGGGTGCGCTCGACGCCGTCCAGCGTCTTGAGCTTCTCGCCTTTCTTGGCGCGGCGGACGATAATGCCGCCCTCGATCTTGTCCAGATCGAAGGCGTGAGTGGGCTGACCCATTGCCAGCCATGCGTAGTTGCTGGCGTCGACGGCGTTCAAAATCTGCTTCTGTTCAAGCAGGCCGAAGTAAGTGGAAACTTCGGCGCCAGGGAACCAATCGCGCGAGCTGCCGATGGCTATATTGCGCAGCACCCGGGCGGTGAAGCGGCCACAGGCGTCCTGGGCCTCGATCTGCACCGGGTAGTCCTTGCCGGACGGGCGAGCTTTTGGGAGTAGGTAGGCCAGTGGAGGCAGCGCCAGCCCATAGATCGCCGCCGCCTCGCGGGCCACGCCGTAGTGGTTCATGGCGTCGACGCGGTTGGTGGTGATGTCCATCTCGTAGAGCGAACCGTTGCCGGCGCCGAGATCGAAGATGCCCTCGACGGCAATGCCGCGCAGGGTCAGATCTTCGGCAAGTTGAACATCATCCACCGGCAAGCCCGGCAGGTACTCTCTCAGCCACTTTGTCAGAATCTTCATTGGAATTCCTGGAATTTTTCTTCTTGAGCGAAGTTGCGTTTTCGCCGGTTTGGATGCGCTTGGCGCAAAATTGCAAGTTCGCAGGTTTGCGGGTTCGGTCAATTGCGTAATGTTTTGCGGATCAAGGAGTGAGAACGCCCAGTTGTCCATTGATCAATTTGGCGGTGTCCACGCTCATCTCCAACATCCTCCCCGCCGCTTCCGCCTCGATAAAACCCATGTCACAGGCCAGTTCGGTCTGCGTTTGCAACTCATACAATGAACCACGCGCCGAGCCTAATGATTTGCGAAAATCGGCATCGGTCAACTTGCCGTGGCCTTCGGCAATATGGCTGGCTACGGCTACCGCCGACCTTCGTATTTGCATTCTCAACCCGAAGGTCTCAGTGCGGGGAAACTCCTCGGTCCGCGCATACACCTCGCGGGCTAACTCCATCGCCTTCTGCCAAACCACAAGGTCGCGATAATAACGGGTTCTGGGCATCTCTCATCCTCCCAGCCACTAACCTGCTAACTCGCATACGACGCCTAAGCGTCGCCAACTCGCGGTTCTTATTCTAACCCTGCTTCTGCTTCCTACAAAAACTGATTGAGAAAGCGCATATCTCCAGCGTAAAACTGGCCTATCTCCGAGACCCCGTACTTCATCATGGCGATACGCTCGACGCCCATGCCGAAGGCGAATCCGGAGATCTTCTTGGAATCGTAGCCGGGCTGTTTCTCGGCGGCGAAGGCGAAAACCGCGGGGTCGACCATGCCGCAGCCCAGCAACTCGATCCAGCCCGAGTTTTTGCATTTGCGGCAGCCCTTGCCGCCGCAAAAGATGCAACTGATCTGCACGTCGGCGCTCGGCTCGGTGAAGGGGAAAAACGATGGGAAGAAGCGCGTCTTCACCGAACAGCCGAACAGCGCCTTCATGGCGTGGTCCAGCGTGCCCTTCAAGTCGCTGAAGGTGATGTTGGTGTCCACGCACAGCCCCTCGACCTGATGGAAGATGGGCGAGTGGGTAGCGTCGGCGGCGTCGTTGCGGTGGACCTTGCCGGGAATCACAATCCGCACCGGCGGCGCTTGCGCCTCCATGGTGCGCATTTGCACCGGCGAGGTGTGCGTCCGCAGCAAGAGGCGGTCGCGCTGCGCGCGTTTTTCCTGATTGGCCACCACCAGCGTGTCTTGGGTGTCGCGCGCCGGATGGCCGGGAGGGAAGTTCATGCACTCGAAGTTGTAGTAGTCGGTCTCGACCTCCGGCCCCACGCCCACCGAGTAGCCCAGCGCCGCAAAGACGCCGACAATCTCGTTGAGCGTCTTGGTGATGGGGTGCTCGGCGCCGGTCAAGCGGCGGCTGCCGGGCAGGCTGATGTCGATGGCCTCGGCGGCCAGAGCGGCGTCACTGGGACCGGCTCCGGCGGCTTGATCGAGCAGGCCCTCCACCAGCGCCTTGAGGGCGTTGAAGCGCTGGCCGAGCAGCTTTTTGGCCTCGGCGGGCGCGGCCTTCAGCCAGCGGCCGGAGACCTCGTTGAGCAGGCCCTGTTTGCGGCCCAGCCATTGCAGACGAAAAGCCTCGACCGCCGCTTCGGTGTCTACCGCTGCCGCCGCAGAGCGCGCCTGGGCTTCCAGTTGGGCGAAGGCCCGGTCCAGCGCGGCCTCGTCAAATGCCGTCAGATTGAGAATCGCTTCGTTGTCCATGTACACCTTACAGAATATCGCACCGTTTTGTGCGCTTCGGGATGGAAGGCGTTTCCCTATCCAGCTGCGAGGGCCGATTGCGCGGAAATGCAGATGCCGCGCAGAGAATCCAGTGCGGAAAAATCCCGGGGATTTCCAAAGAATACAGGGATCGGGCTGCAATCGAGGGAACCTGCGGTTTTTTGTTCCCGTAAACAGTTTCAGGCCGATTTGCGTTTTGCGGCCGGAGCTTCCGTGAGAACAGTTCCATCTGGGTCAACCAGCGTTCATGAGTACATGGGCCGATGCTTACGGATGGCCATTCCCGTTTCCCGGCAGTCCTAGCTCTTGTCGTTATCAATCAAAAATTCTATGTACTGGAGAGTGAATCATGACAGATCGTTCCCAACGAATGGCCGCGCGGGTCTACGCGGTGACCAATCTTCTCACACTGGCTCTGATGATGTATGCCTTCCCGCACTGGTTTGCGTCGTATCTGATCTGGACCAACCAGGCGGAGACGGCCCGCAATATTCTGGCGCATGAAAGCGTCTTTCATTACTTCATGACCTTTGAACTCGTGTACGGCATAGGCAGCCTAGCCATGCTCACCGCGCTTTACGTTGTACTTCGGCCTGTCAGCCGCGGCCTGGCATTGTTTGCCGCGCTCGGCAACCTGATCTGGGCCTTTATGTGGCTGCTGTGGATCGCCCAACAACTTTTCGGCCTGCGCATTATGCACGCCGCCGGAGCCCTGCAGAAGATGGACCCGCAACAGTTGCAGGCTTTGGCCGGACTACAGCTTTCCTCGGGCTGGGACCTCTATTACATCGGTCTGGCGTTTCTCGGCGTTTCATCGGCTCTCTTCTGCTATCTCTTCCTCCGCTCCCGCTACATCCCACGCGTTCTGTCCGGCCTGGGCGTTGTGGCGTCGCTCTTCGAGGGGGTTTGCGGCGGTGTTTACCTCCTCTATCCCGGTTTCGGAAACGTTGTTTCCGTCAACTATTATGAGATGCCGTCTATGTTTTTCGGCCTCGGGCTGTGCGCCTGGATCCTGATCAAAGGGCTGAAACTGCCGGAGACCTCAAGCATCGCCGCGTCCGCAAACTGATCCGCAGTTCGCCTTTATGAACGCTGCAGGGATGCAGGCTGAAACGGTGTCTGCATCTTCTGTAGTACTCTTTTGAACATGAAAAAGGCTCTTTTCGCCGCGATTTTTGCACTCTCTTTTGTTGCCGTTCCGCTTTCACCCGCCGCCCGCGCCCAAACCACTGTTCTTCCGCAGCACGAGGGCTTCGTCGACGCCCACGGTGTGCTGATCTATTACCTGGATATCGGCCAGGGCGATCCGCTGGTGATTCTGCACGGCGGACCCGGCGCCAGCCACGACTACTTTCTACCCCACCTGCTGCCCCTGGCCCGCACTCATCGGCTAATTTTTATCGACGAGCGCGGCTCGGGCCGCTCGCAGCGCCTGCAAGACGTGAGCCGCTACACCGTCGAAGAGGATGTCGAAGATGTGGAAGCCGTGCGCGTGGCCCTGCACCTGGGCAAGATCTCGCTGCTCGGCCACAGTTGCGGCGGCGTGCTGGCTGAGGCCTACGCCCTGAAATACCAGCAGAACCTCAGCCACCTGATCCTCAACAGTACCTTCGCCTCGACCAAGGAGATGAACGCCGTGCTGGCCCGCGAGAAGGCGCAGATGCCTCCGGCCAAACTGGCGCGGCTCAACGAACTGGAGCAGGCCGGCCTCTTTGGCAAGGGCGAACTTTGGGAGCGGGGCCGCTATCCAGCCGAATATGAGTCGCTGGCCTGGGGCACGGGCTATTTCCCCTTCCTCTACGGAGCGCGCCCCGACTCGAACTACGACCCCTCGGCCGGCAACGCCCCCACCAACTGGGAGCTCTACCGCGCCATGTGGGGTGAGCACGGCGAGTTCGTCATCGACGGGAACCTGAAATCGGTCGAATATGTGGACCGGCTGCCTTTGATCAAGGTTCCAACGCTGATCGTAGTGGGCGATCACGACGAGTGCGACCCCAGCCTGAGCAAGGAGATGCACGAGAAGATCGCCGGCTCGAAACTCGTCGTCCTGCCCAACAGCGGCCACATGAACTTCGTCGACCAGCCCGAGTTGTGGCACAAGGCAGTGGGCGAGTTTCTGGCAAAATAAAAGCAATTCAAACACAAAACGGCCCGGAATCCAGTGGATTCCGGGCCGTTTGAACTTTGAGAATCAATTAATCCGAATCACCCGAAGTGCCCGGCTTGCCGGCCAAATCCTTGATCAAAATTCCCGCAAACAAGAGGAGAGGAATCCCCAAATTTGACTTTCCTGTAACAGACAAGAAAATCCCCACAGCAGCCCCGACGATCGAGGAAACCAAGACTACCCAGGCACGGATAGATTCGTTTCCAATTCTCTTGATCTGGCGTAAATGTTTTCTTTCGTTTTCATGATCCCGATGTTCCAGGGTCGCCTTATATCCTTCAAGTTTCTTCTCTTCCGCATGGCGATCCGTTTCAGCAATAATTCTAGCTGTCTCAGGATCGGGTCCAAAACTGGTTCTCGTCTCTATCAATTCCATCAAAATCCGTGCAGCTTGGGGAGGCAGTGCAAGCTCACCTCTGAGTCGATCATTCTCAACGTGAGCGGACACCTGAGCCGTTTGCCCTTCGATACTGGAAGTATTGCCAAGATGTGGACTTAGACCTTCCCCCTCTTGCATCATCGGGAAGCACTCCTGCGTGAGAACTTCGCTAAACGCTGCCTCATGCGATCCGTCCATTCGGCATAGACTTCTCTTGCAGGCACTCTCACAACAATAAATTCATCCATCCCAATACGCTTGATTCGAGCAAACGTCTCCGGCTCCGTGCTGCGAATCCCTTCTGCCTTCTTGACAGCCTCAGGAAGCGTGAAACGATCCGCCGTTTCCGTCTCAAGATCGAAATTGTCGTAGTCGAGCATGGCGGAATTCATGGGACTCCCTCGCTATCACTGTAGACGTTTGAACTCGAACGTGGTCGCAAAAAGAAAGGCTTTGTGGACTCTGTTTACCGCTTTGACCACAAAAAGTCAACCCGGAACCACGTAGAAGACGTGGATTCCGGGCCGTTTAAGGTGCTGCGAGATGCTGTTTAGATTGCGGCTTTGGCGGCGGCCAGGGCGGCGTTGGACTTGGCCACCAGGGCGGTGAAGCCGGCGGCGTCTTGAATGGCGATGTCGGAGAGGATCTTGCGATCCAGCTCGATGCCCGCCTTCTTGAGGCCGTTGATGAACTGCGAGTAGCTGGTGTTGTTCAGCTTGCAGGCGGCCGAGATGCGCACGATCCACAACGAGCGGAACTGGCGCTTCTTCTGCTTGCGGCCGGTGTAGGCGAACTTCAGGCCGCGCTCGACGGCTTCCTGGGCTGCCTGGTAGAGCTTGGACTTCGTAAGGAAGTATCCACTCGCCCTCTTGAGAATCTTTTTGCGGCGGTCACTCCGCTTGGTACTGCGCTTTACGCGGGGCATGGTTGTTTCTCCATTTTGCGTTTGTCTGTTCTGCGGCTGGAGGCAGGAGGCGCTCGCCCCAAGGGGTGGCGCGGTAAACCTCTTCACTCGCTATTGCAAGCCTTGATCTCTCTCATTCTCTGGCTGGATTCCATAGAAATCCCGTCCAGAGAACCAGGGGGCCAGCGCAACGCGTTCGCTGAAGCCCGGAAGCACGACCTCCTGGCGGAGGCAGCACAGCGATCAGGCGTAGGGAATCATGCGCGCTACCTTGGCGTAATCGCCATCGGAAACCAGCAGGGTCCGGCCCAGCTTCCGCTTTACCTTCGGCGATTTCGACGTCAGGATGTGTCGCGTCTTCGTCTGGCCCCGCTTGATTTTGCCGGTTCCAGTCTTGCTGAAGCGCTTCTTCGCGCCCGTATGGGTTTTCAACTTGGGCATTTTTCTTCTCGTCGTCGCGCCAGACCTCGATGGCCCAGCCGCGCTGGCCGTCAGACAGGGGTCTCCCTGCCCGCTCGGCGCTTCAACCAGTATACAGCAAATGAAGCAGGGGTCAGGGGGTAGGGACTCAGGGACCGAGGGACTAAGGGACTGAGAACTGGGAACTGGAAACTGAGAACTGTGCTTGATGCGCAATGCACTTCCCGAAGTGCACATTGGTTCCGTTTTGGATCGCGGGCTGCCTCTTCAATCATCATTTGCGGGTTTTGTCGCGTTCTTTGCTTGTTCATCGCACTCGAAAAGGACTATTTTTGTCCCGATGGCTGTCCTTTCTGTCGATCTCGCCTACCGCCGCTGGTCCGATCTGGGCATCGTTGTGCTCGATCGCACTGTCCCGCCGCAATTAAACCCGGCGTCGCTCCCCGCGGCGCTCGACAAGGACCAGCCTCCCGCCGAGATTCGCTGCGAGACGATCGCCTGGAGCCATTCCGGCGAGGAATCCGTGTTGAACTCCGGCCCCGCGCCAACAAAGCTGGAGCGGGTCGATCCCGAAGTGCTGGCCGGGCGCCTCAACCACCTCTGCAACCTGCGCAACATCCGCATCATCCTGCTGGACGGCCCGCAGGCCTGGAAGTCGCGCCACAACGGCCTGGAACACGCGCGGGTCAGCGAGCGGCAACTGAACACCGCCGCCAAAACCGGCCTGCCGGGCATCGTCAAACCGGTCACTTACCGCGCCTTCGCCGAGTTCTGCCTGGACGTCTACGACGCCCTGGCGCGGCGCGGCTGGCACAGGCTGGACAGCCAGAGCCAGCCCGGCTCGGCCCCCGAACGGTTGTTGGTGGAGAGCTATCCGCACGCCGCCTGGAAGTCGCTGGGCATCAAGCCGCTGCCCTCCAAGCGCCGGGCGCGCATCAGCGATCTGGCCGAGGCCTTCGCGGCGCTGCGTTCGCTCCTGCCCCTCAGCGTCGACCATCCGCCCAACCACGACCAGTTGCAAGCCATCGTCGGCGGATTGCCCGGTCTGGCGCTGGACGAGCGCGACTCCTCGGGCGCGCGCATCTTCGGCCACCCGCCCCGCCGCGAAGAGGGACACTGGCGCGAGGGGTTTATTGTTCTGCCCGTTCCGCCCAATCCTTTTCCCGCCATTCGCTGGCTGCACTGAGTTTGCCGGTGGGCGGCGCCAAGGCAAGATTTAGAAACTTTGGCCTTAGCGATTGCAGGGCGCTTTACCTAAAAACCATGGCTTTTGGACAAGAAGCAAATTTTTCCGCAGTTGCCTGGATTCTGCCGTGCGCGCTGGGTTAACTACAAGGCGATTTCCGGGTTGGCGAACAATCGCTCGCTGCTGCCGAGGCAGGATTTATTGCACAAATCCACACCAAATGTTCGCGGCTCTTGGGACGCGAAGGGTGGCCAAAATCTGTCTCAAGAAGGTTAAGTTATGAGATAGTTCGGCGTCGTATCGATCAGGCCATTGCGGGATAGTGGCGTCGCTTTTCCTTCCCGGAGGGAAGGAAAGACAATAGCCCAGGGTGAAACCCTGGGGACGCATTCCCATTGAAGCCATCCGCCCCGGTGGGGCGGAGAGAAACGAGGACAGAAAGTTGGCGGCCATCCAACAACAAGCCTCCATTTTGTCCGCCCCTTCAGGGCGGAATCCTTTCGTTACGAATCCTACCCAGGGTTTCACCCTGGGCTATTCTCTGCGGCTCCCTACGGGAGCAGCCCGGCGATCCAATTCATTCGGACGCCGCCGCGCGGTGCTAGAATGTTGCGCATGAAACAAGACATGTGTGTGAAGGTCGCTATTCTTTCCGTTTGCTTAATGGGCATCGCCTGCCCAAATGCAAAGGCCCAGGCTGTCTCTCCTACCGCCGAAGCACACGTGGCCGCTGACCGGTTATGGAATTTAATCCTAGCGCATTGCGGCGACTCATATTACTTCCAATTCGACGATGGAAGTGGATTTGAACAGTATCAGGCTCCCTCGTTTCCTTTGCCAATCGCAACGAGAATATCCGAAGCGGATCGCCAGAATGGGTACACTTGGCGTGGGTGGGCCGTCGTCACAGGAAAGATATATCGGAGCTACAGTTCAAAGAATGCTCGTTGGGATGAATGGCAAGACAGCGCGAAGGATTCGCTTGGGAGTGGCGCAAACAATGTAGTCCTGTCGTGGCGTATGTGGAAGCTAAAAGGACACTGGCATTTTAGTCAAACGGATATTTTTGGCAGTGTCGATGAGGTTGATTTAGATTCTATGCCACCTAAATTTATTCATCATGGTGCCCTACTTGGGGACCAACCTCCCAAGCCCATGAGTAAAATGTCCTGCGCGGTCGTTCCGGGGACAAAGGAATTCGCACAAGCTCAGGATGCCGAGGCTCGGCGCGCAAAAGAAGCGGATAAGGAACAGCAAGCTGTAATCCCCTTAAAGCCCGAGATGCTCATCGAGGTCTCGCCAGAAGAATCACAACATCTATTGGTCATCAAAGTCCCGCCAATTTATCCGCCACTCGCCAAAGTGGGTGGCGTTCAGGGAACGGTGACTTTACATGCTGTGGTTAATAAAGACGGAAGGGTTGAGGAAGTGCGGTTGGTCGAAGGTCCGGCGATGCTTCAACAATCGGCAATCGACGCAGTTAAACGATGGGTATACAACCCCTATTTAGTGAAGGGCAGTCGAGTACGGTTTGAAACAGTGGTGGACCTAACGTTTTCCTTGAATAGCCGTTGATGAATGGTGGTGATGAGCAACCAAATTGCCATCTCCGCAGTCTCACAAAGGGTAAGATTTGAGACTCTCACAGGCTCTTGAAATACTGGGGCTTGCGCGTCTCAAGAATCGGTCTCAAGTGAGGAAACGGAATGGTGCCCCGATTTCCTAGTTCTGGTCGGTTGACCGCCTATCCGGCAATTACCATTTCATCAATACTTATTCTTAATCCATCGAGCGGCTAGGAGATCCGGCCGGGGTCGTGCTTGGTTTGATTTTTTGTGCGGGTCTACAAAATTTTGGGCAAGACCCGATAAGAGGCTGCAAATACTTGAAATTAATACTGCACCGGGGCTAAATCCCCCTTGATTTTTGCTGGGCTTATGTACGGTCTGAAGCCCGTACCCTTCAAAGCGGATCAACGATCCTCTGTTTAAAACACACCAATCAGGAAGGATGCACTACTGCTGAGAAAGGCCGCCCATAGGGGCGGCCTTTTCGATGAAGATGCAGTGTTTACTGCGCCGGTTCAACCGCCGGAGCAGGGGCAACGGGAGCCGCCGCTGGCGCCGGGCGGGGCGCAACCTGTGGCTTGGGCGCTTCGGGAGCCTTGGGCTTGGGCGCTTCCTGCTTCTTCGAGGGAGCAACGATGGCGTGCAGGATGGTGCCTTCCATGCGCGGCATGAACTCGACGATGCCGGCCTCGCCGATGTCTTGGATGAGGCGGTTGATGATGGCGTAGCCCAGTTCGCGGTGGGCCATCTGGCGGCCGCGGAAGCGCAGGCTGGCCTTGACCTTGTCGCCCTCGGTGAGGAAGCGGACGGCCTGGTTCTTCTTGGTCTGGTAGTCGTGCTCGTCGACGGTGACGGAGAACTTGACCTCTTTGACCACGATGACTTTTTGCTTCTTGCGGGCGGCGCGGTCGCTCTTTTCCTTCTCGTAGAGGAAGCGGCCGTAGTCCTGGATGCGACAGACGGGAGGGACCGCGTTGGGCGAGACCTCGACCAGATCCAGGCTGCGCTCGCGGGCGATCTTCAGCGCCTCGAAGGGCGCCAGGATGCCGAGCTGTTCGCCGTTTTCGTCGATGACGCGGATCTCGCGTGCGCGAATGCGGTCGTTGATGCGAATAAAGGACTTGGCCGTACGTTTGTCGAGTGCGATGGTGCTCCTCCAGATGTCGCCGTGTCCGCCTATAGCCTCTTCCCGGCCCGCCGCGGACAAACAGACGCACTCCGAGTATAGCATCGGGTTGAATCTACCGGATCAAGCAGTTGCAGGGGATTTTTACAACGGTTCCGGGAGGCGGCCTGTGGCGAATGGGCGCGACAGAAGATTCCGCGCGACGATAGGCTGAAATGGCGTTATTGTAGAAGCAGTCTGTAGGAGGCATTTGCCCATGGCGCTTATCATCGACGCCCCTGAAGCAGACCGTCTGGCCCGGGACTTGGCCTCTATGACCGGCGAATCGATTCCGGTTGCCGTCGTCAACGCGTTGAGCGAACGGCTGGAACGGCAAACCAGAAGCACGGATGAGGTCGAAGACAAAGAGCGCCTGGTTTCCGATTTGATGGCCATCGCTCACCATTGCGCTTCCTTGCCGGTCCTCGACGACCGCAGCGCGGACGAGATCATGGGCTGGGACGAAAATGGGCTTCCAACATGATCGTCGATTCGTCCGCAATCGTGGCCATCTTGTCAGAAGAGGAAGATACCCTACGGCTGGTCAGGGCGATCAGCAATGGTTACCCGCGGCGTCTCCCCGCATCCTGCCTTTTGGAAGCCGCGATGGTTCTGGTGCAAAAACAAGGCTTGGAGGGAATCCAATCGCTGGATCGCTTCCTCTTGCGCAGCAGGATGAAGGTACTGCCTTTCACGGAATTCCAGGCACGCTTGGCGCGCGAGGCATTTTTACGCTACGGCAAGGGACGGCATCCTGCGAAGCTCAACTTTGGCGACTGCATGAGCTATGCAGCAGCCAAAGCAACCGGCGAAGAACTGCTCTTCAAGGGCAACGACTTCGCTCAGACGGACATTGCCGTCGCGAATTACTGATCCGCAACGGCCTGGGCCGTGAGCGCGCTGTTGAAAGTCAAAGCTGCGAAAGACACCCGCAGATCCTTCGCTTCGCTCAGGAGGACAGCTCTTTATCAGGAGGACAGCTCTTTATTCAAGAGGTACTGACTTTCAAGCTCGATGGAGGCCTGAAGGGCCATGGTTGCACTCTCAGCGGCGATTCCGTTGACGCGCACCCGCAGCATCTGGTTGGCTTGGTAGCGCCCTTCCAACTCGACGGGGAGGAAGTTCTCGGACAGCGCCGCGCTGCGGTTGCGGGCGGCCAGCTCCGCCGGGGTGTGCAGGGTGATGGCCTCCAGCTCCCGGCCGATGAAACCGCTGCGATGCGCGCTGGTCTTCTCGGCGGCCAGAGCGCGCAGTTGGCTCATCCGCTCTTCCACGATCTTCGCCTTCACCGGCGCTGCCTCATGCATTGCCCAGGCGGCAGTGCCGGGGCGGGGAGAAAAGGGAAAAAGATGCAGGTAGCCGAAGGGCAGCGAGCGGATCAGCGCCAGCGTCTCCGCGAACTCAGCATCGCTCTCGCCGGGAAAGCCCACCATCACGTCCGCCCCCAGGGTTAAATCTGTTCCCGCCGCGGCCTGCAAGGCTTCGACCTTCTGCGCATAGTGCCAGGGGCGGTAGCGCCGGAACATGCGGCGCAGCACCGCGTCCGAACCCGATTGCAGGGGCAGATGGGCGTGGCGCGCCAGCCGCGGAGCGACGACCGCAGGCCCGGCGAATTCGGCGAGTACGGCCAGCAGCTCCGCGTCCCAATCCATGGGCTCGATGGAGCTGAGGCGCAGGCGGGGCAGGGTGGTTTCAGAAAAGATCGTCCTCACCAGCGCGGCCAGAGTGCGGGGGACGCCGCCGGCAGGGCGGTCAGAGATTCCAGCGCCCCAGCGGCCCAGGTTGATGCCGCTGAGGACCAATTCCCGGCCTCCGGCGGCTACGAATCCCTTCACTTGCTGCAAAACGGCGACGGCGGGCAGGCTGCGCAAGGAGCCGCGGGTCTGGGGAATGACGCAAAACGAACAGCGGTTCCCGCAGCCCTCCTGAATCTTGAGGTTGGGCCGGGTCTGCGCGCCGGGAGTGAGCTGCGCCTCTTCCAGAAAGGAGTGGGCGAAGCGGTCGTCGGCCCAGATCGGCGCCTGGCCGGCAACACCGCCCCCGGTCAGGAGCCACTCAACAGCGACGAAGCCGGGCGCCTGCATGGAGGCCTGGTTGGAGGGTGCACCGCTCTGGGCGGCCAAATCCAAAACGATCTGCGGGGCCAGCGCTTTGTGGCTGTTGCCCACCACCGCGGCCACGCCGGCCATCGCCGCCAGCTCCTGGGGAGCGCGCTGGGCGTAGCAGCCGGTGACGACGATGCGGGCGGCGGGATTGTTGCGATGGGTGCGGCGAATGAAGGCGCGGGCGGTGCGGTCGGCTTCGGCGGTGACGCTACAGGTGTTGACCACCACAACGTCGGCCTCAAGAGGCTGGCAGTCGCAGCACCCGGCGGCGCGCAGGCGATCGGCAACCGCCTCGCCATCGGCGCGAGCGGCCCGGCACCCGAAATGCTCGACATGAAACGAAGCCATGCATTCAGTGTAGGCGGAAGCGGTTTTTTCGGCGGCGCGCCGGCTGGGGAATTTGGCGTTCAGCAACCCAGAAAAATTGAAGCATCCAAGAAAAGCGATTTTCCAAAATGCTCGCTTTCCTGCGATCAGCCTTTCCGGTATACTGTGGACTGACCACTTCGCCCCGCAGGTCAGCTCGCCAACCATGAAATCTACGCACGCCAGCCGCCCTGCCGCTCCTCCCACTGTCTCCCGAGGCAGCAACCGGCATCTGGCCGGATTCGCCTACTTCACCTTCATTTGTTATCTCTCCATTGGCCTGCCGCTGGCGGTTTTGCCGCCCTTTGTGCATCTGCGCATGGGCTACAGCGCGGCGCTGGCCGGGTTGGTGATCAGTGTTCAATACATTGCCACGCTGGCCAGCCGGCCCTGGGCGGGGCGCATCAGCGACCGCTACGGCGCCAAGGTCTCAGTGCTGTGGGGAATGGGCGCCTGTTCGGTCAGCGGCGGGGTGCTGGTGCTGGCCGCCCTGGCTCATTCCTTGCCCTGGTTGAGCCTCAGCCTGCTGTTTCTGAGCCGATTGGTTCTGGGCACGGGAGAGAGCCTGGGCTCGACCGGATCGACGCTGTGGGGCATCACCAGCGCCGGCCCCGAGTTCACCGCCAAAATGATCTCCTTCAACGGCATCAGCACCTATGGGGGCATGGCCATCGGAGCGCCGCTGGGAGTGATTCTGGAGCAGCGCCTGGGCCTAAGCTCGATCGGCGTGCTTACGCTGCTGATCTGTGGCTACAGCCTCTGGCGCGCCACCCGAAAAGAGCCGGTTCCGGTGGTGCATGGCGAGCATCTGCCCTTCAGCCACGTATTGGGCCGCGTCGCCCCGCACGGTATGGGATTGGCGCTGGGCGGTGTCGGCTTTTCCGTTCTCGCCACCTTCATCACGCTCTTCTACGCCAGCCGCCACTGGGACGGAGCGGCGCTGTGCCTGACTTCCTTTGGCGCCGCCTTCATTCTGGCGCGCCTCTTCTTCATCCACGCTATCGACCGCTTTGGCGGCTACCCGGTGGGCATCGCCTGCCTGCTTATCGAGGCGGTGGGAACGATCCTGATGTGGCAATCGGTTGCGCCGTGGATGGCGCTGCTGGGCGCGGCCTTCACCGGCCTGGGCTTCTCGCTGGTCTTTCCCTCGCTGGGCGTGGAGGCGGTCAAACGGGTCACGGAAAACAACCGCGGCGCCGCTCTGGGCGTCTACACCGCCTTCGCCGACGTCTCCTTCTTTCTCACCGGACCTCTGGCCGGCGCGGTGATTGGCAAGTGGGGCTACGCCAGCGCCTTTCTCTTCTCCCTGATCGGCGTTGTCTCGGCTTTGGGCATCACGTTGGTGTTGCGAGCCTTGAGCGAAGAGGACGGCAGCAGCGCTCCGTTGCTTCCGGTGGCGGCCTCCGGCGCAGACCGGCGACAATAAGAGCGTGAAGACACTACGACTGAGGGTCGACCCCGCCCATCTTGAAACCGATGAGGCGGCGCAGGCACTGGAAAGTGCGGCGCAGATCTTGCGCTCGGGGGGCCTGGTCGCGCTGCCCACCGAAACGGTCTACGGACTGGGCGCCAACGCCCTGGACGCGGAGGCCGTCGAGCGCATCTTCGCCGCCAAGCAGCGCCCCTCCTGGGACCCCATCATTGTGCATATCGCCGACCTCGCCATGCTGGACGGGCTGGTGGAGGAGATTCCAGCAGCGGCGCGGCGGCTGATGGAAGCCTACTGGCCCGGTCCGCTGACCCTGCTCTTGCGGCGCAGTATCGCTGTGCCGGATGCGGTGACCGCCGGCCGGCCCCTGGTGGGGGTGCGCATGCCGGCCCATCCCGTTGCCCTCGAACTGATCCGCCGCGCCGGAGTTCCCGTGGCCGCGCCCAGCGCCAACACCTTCGGCCACACCAGTCCCACCACCGCGGCGCATGTGCTGGAAGACCTGGACGGACGGATCGAAGCGGTGCTGGATGCGGGGCCGACGCAACATGGGGTTGAGTCGACCGTACTCGATCCCAACCAGAGCCCCATGGTGATCTACCGCCCCGGCGCGGTGACCGCGGAGCAGATCGAGAGGACGGCGGGCGCGGTCGAGATCTACCGTCCCGCTGGCCCGTTGCTGGATTCTTCACTTAAAGGAAATTCGGAACAGGATTCAAAGACGGTAACGCAGACCCCCCGCGCGGCTCTGCCCTCGCCGGGAGTGGGTCTGCGCCACTACGCGCCCAAGGCCCGGCTGATGCTGATCGAAGGGCAATTCGAGGAGCTGGGACCGAAGCTCGCCGCCGCGGCCGCGAACTGCCCAAATGAGCGCATTGGCCTGCTGCTACCCGCGGATATGGAGGCTTCGTTTGCTCCGGCGGCGCTCTTTTCCTGGGGACGCTGGGCTGCTCCGAATGAGATGGCGCGCGATTTATATGCCGGGCTGCGAGCGCTCGACGCCGCCGGCTGCACGGTGATTCTGGCCCCGCTGCCCACAGCCGCCGGGATTGGCGCGGCTCTGCGCGACCGCCTGCACAAGGCCGCGTACAACGGAGAGATCAGGGATTAGAACGATTCCATGATGGTTATACCCTGCAACCTTCGTGCCGGGTCATCACTCGGCGAGGTTCACGCCGGCTTGAATGCATGGTTTCCTGGAAACACCCATTCTGCAATCGCTGCAGTTCCCATTTCTTGGGGGAAACCCTTCCGGCCTGCTCGCGCTTTCCCTGAATCGACCGGGAGTTCAGGGTTTCGCGGCAGTTACTTTTCGATGTTAATGGTGTCCTGAACCATGCTGTCCTGGGTGGTAACCACCTTGGAGTTGGCTTCGAAGGCGCGCTGGGCCACAATCAGATCGGCGAATTCTGAGGAGATATTCACATTGGAACCCTCCAACGCAGCATCCTGAATAGCGCCGTTGCCGTTGGCATTGGCCGTACCGATGGTTGCCGCGCCCGAGGCTGCAGTGGCCTGATAAGCGGTGGAACCAACCGCCTGCAATCCCTGTTGATTGACTACGTTGGCGATGGCAAGCTGGCCGACTGTGTCGATCTGCCCATTGCTGAAGGTCGCGGTAATCGTGCCGTTCTGACCGACCGCAAATCCAGAAAAGGTTCCGCTCCGGTATCCATTCTGCGAATCAGCCGTGGTGGAACTGCTCCCCGCGGTTTGCGTGATCAACGGGGTTCCCGAACTGTTCGTCAGATTCCACGTCATGTTTTGCGCGGCAGCGCCATCCGACATGCCGGACAAAGCGATTCCGGTTACCGAGGTCGAGGGGCTGACCAGATTGCCGCCGCTGTCGAAGGTCAATGTACCGTTGGCGTTGGTCAGATCCTGCGCCACGACTCCGCCAACGGAGAGATTTGCTGAAGAAGAACTCTCCGCAATCGACAACACGCCGTTGTTGTTGGTTGCCGTCACCGATGTGATTCCGGCCGCGCTCAGGGCGTTGTTCAAGGCCGAGACATATTGATCCACGGTTTCGCCCGAAGTGACCACCGGTGCGGTGATGGTCGCCGCGCTGCCCGAGGAGTTCGTCCCGCTGATGGTCAGATTGGTGCCGGTATCCACGGTGTTGGTGACGCCGCTGGACGAGGCGCCGAACTTGTAGGCATAGCTGAGATCGCCGGAGGCATTCGTGCTTTGCGACGGGGTCAGGTTCTCCGGCACCGCGATGTTATAGGACCATTGGTTTGCTCCCAAATTGGTGTACGTCACATTGGCCGCGTAGCCCACGCCGTCGGAGTCGTAGATGGTCTCGGAACTCGTCGTAGAACCGCCCACCGGCGTGGCGGCGTTCAGGTTCTGCGTAAAGCTGAAGGTTGAAGTCGCGGTGCCGGGAACGGTTGAGTCGACAGGAATCGTAAGATCTGTCAGCGTGGTGCCGGTTTTGGCGCTCCCGTTGGTGGCCGCATAACCCTCGACGGCGTCGCCCGAAGTGCTCTCCAGGATTCCGGTCGAACTCAATTGAAAGTCGCCGCTCCGTGTCAGAAGCATGGTGCCGTTATCGTTCAGCACAAAGAACCCGGAGCCGTGGATGGCCATATCCGCCGCAGATGAGGCCGAACTAATGGCGCCGGCGCTGAAATCCATCGAATTGGCGGCCACGTTCACGCCCGTTCCCACCCCGATGATTTCGCCGTTTCCATTCATGCCCAGAGCCTGGGAAAAGGCCGTGCTGAATTCGGTGTTCGACGATTTATAGCCTGTCGTGCTCATGTTCGACAGGTTGTTGCCAATGGTGTTCAGGCTGGTGGAATCGGCGTTCAATCCACTCATTGCAGTGTAGAAACCGCCCATGTTAGCGCTCCTTGCAGAAGCCGGAGATCGGCGAAGAATCCACTCGCTTGGTTCTGCGGCTCTGCGAAATCTCGATTTGTGACGGGCCTCTGCAGCATTTTGACCATACTGTGGACCGGAGAAAGCCCCCTGGCTCGGTGCAAGCCTCAGCGAATGACGATCGGGATTTCTGTTAGAAAGCTCACACTGCTTTCGAGAATGCCTTAATTGCGTCGTCGCTGCTGTCGTGCCGGGCATTCCTGTGTCTGGTTCCCGTTCTCTGGCGCACGACGCAATGGTATTTAGCAAGCCTGATTCCAAATTGCGCGAAGTAGATGGGAGGATTCTTGGCGGAATGAAGAGTGCCTGCGTGTTTTTCTCATTCCAGCAGTAGCGATCTTGGGCTTCACTCAATCATGGAGGTGGAAAAGCCCATTTTGGTCTTGGCTAGCCTAGGGAGCCGTTTTTCCTGTTGGAAGGCCTGGCAGGTGCTCCTACCATTTCCACAAGTCCGGAAAGGCATCCTTGCTCCTCTGGCCGTTGATGAGCAAGGGACAGAAGCCGAAGCGCGCGCAAGCAAAAGCCTGACGAAAAAAGTTGACGGACGGTGAATCGCACCATGCGAATAGTAAACAATGGCTTTACCAAGTGGATTTCATCGGCAGCGTCCCGGATCGATGCGATTTCTGCTGGCGAGGAAGCACTCGACGCCCTCAAGGCGGCAGATACTCCCCGTATCGTCGCGCCGCTGTTGATGGCCATCTGCAGAATGACCGAGCGCATCCGCGATCTGATCGTCTCGGCGCGCAGTGTCTCGATTCGGATTGCCATCGATACGGCCCGTCTTTATCACCACGCAAAATCGGTAGCGGCAGACGCCGAGAGCCAGTTGCAGGAGGTGGTTCATATCGCCATGGCCACCGATTCCGTCGCCGAACTCTCGGCTTCTGTGGCCCAACAGGCCGCGGGTATGGAGGTGAATGCCAAGCGCAATCTGGATGCGGCCGAGACGACGCGTTCGGAACTCGCGCAAATGCAGGTGCAGATTGCCCACGTTCATGAGCAAATGGAGCGTTTTACGGCGGTGGTGGAAGACCTTTCCGAGCGCGCCAAGGTGGTCGACAACCTGGGTCGCCTGATTCGCGGCATCGCCGAGCAAACCAACCTGCTGGCCCTCAATGCGGCTATCGAGGCGGCGCGGGCAGGGGATCAGGGCAGGGGATTCGCCGTGGTCGCCGGAGAGGTGCGCAAACTGGCCGAAAACACAGGTGAGGCTACGGCGAAGATCGAGGAGCAGGCTGCGGCAATGATCTCCCTGGTCAATCAGACGACCAGCGAGAACAAGGTGATTCGCACCGAAATCCAGGCCTCCCATGAATCCGCGCAGAAGACATCGAAACAGTTTGGCGGTTTCGTCGCCGATTTCCAGGAGCTGCTCACCGCCATCGGTTCGGTGAACGAAACCGTCGAGAGGATGGACTCGACCACGCAGAATATTGTCGCTCGCACACAGAAGGTTCGCGCCCAATCGGCGCGCACCAGCGAAGCCGCCGGAGAGATGAGCCAGTCCATTCAGGCGCTGCGCGGAAACACGGAAAAAGTTCAGGATCTTCTGGCCGACTTCCGCACTGGCGGTACGCCGTTTGACACACTGCTGGTGATCGCACACGAGTTGGAAGGCAAGGTGACGCAGAGCCTGTCTTCAGCGCTCGGGGAAGGCCTGAACATCTGGGATCGGAATTATCGCCAGATTCCCAACTCCAACCCGGCTCGCTATTCCACTGCATACGATCAGGGCGTGGAAGCACGCCTGCAATCGATCTATGATGAAACCCTGAGCAGGGTCAAAGGCTGCTTGTATGCTCTCGTTGTGGACGATAAGGGCTATGCCCCGGCGCACAACAGCCGCTTCTCCAAGCCGCCCACGGGGAACCCGGCCGTGGATATCAACTTCAGCCGCCACAAGCGCATCTTCGACGATCCGGTGGGCAAAAAGCTGGCGACGAACACACGTCCGTACCTCTTTCAGACCTATTTGCGAGACACCGGCGAGGTTATCAACGACCTCTCTGTTCCCATCCTCATTGGAGGCAGGCATTGGGGCGCCGTGCGCGTCGGGTTCGATTCCTCTCAATTAGCGGATTGAGTATAATTCCCCCGAGTTGAACGCATGGACTATTTTCTCATTCTAATTTTGGCTATCGTTGTCATTGGAATCTGGCAGAGCGGCAAGGATGCGACCGCGCGCCTGCGCGATGAGGTCGCAGATCTCTCCCGCACCATCGACCACTTGCGAACCATGATCGCCACCCTGCAGCCATCCCAGCCGGCGGCGGCAGAACCGGTTGCGCCCATCAAGGTTGAAGTACCCGCACCACCACCACCCACTCCCGCCGAGCCGGAAAAGGCCGCGGCTGCGTATCAGCCGGCTCCGGCCATCGCCGCCTTCACTCCTGCTCAGGAAGCGCCGCATTCGCTGCCCGCAGAGCCGCCGCGCATCGCGCCGCCCGCTCCGCCGTTGGCCCGCGAGCCTGTTCCTGCACTACCCATGAAAGCGCCGGCGCTCTCTGTGACAGCGAATGAGATGGAAGAAGAAACTCCGCGCAACCTCTTCTCCTTTGAAGAGACGCTGGGCGGAAACTGGCTCAACAAGCTGGGCATTGGAATTCTGGTTCTGGGCGTGGCCTCGTTTTTGGCCTTCAAGCTGCAAACCTGGGGTCCGGCGGGCGAGGTGCTGTGCGGCTATGCGGTGAGCCTGGCGCTGCTGGCGGCGGGCGTCTGGCTGGAGCGCAAGCCCACCTATCGGATCTTTGCCCGCGGCGGTCTGGGCGGCGGCTGGGCGCTGGCTTTTTTCACCACCTTCGCCCTGCACCACATCCCCGCGGCGCGGGTGCTCAATTCGCTGGCGGCAGACCTGATTCTGATGCTCATTGTCGCCGCCTGCATGGTAACCCACTCCTTGCGCTACCGTTCGCAGACCGTTACCGGACTGGCCTTTTTGCTGGGCTTCGCCACCTTGCTCACCAGCCACCTGGAAGCCTCCAACGACACATTGGTCTTCAGTCTGGCGGCCAGCGCCGTACTGGCTCTGGGACTGGTTGCCGTCACCACGGCGCGGCATTGGGCCAAACTGGAGCTCGTGGGTCTGGCCGCCGTCTATCTCACCCACTGGGTCTGGCTGGCGCGGGTTCTGCCCGCCAAGCCTACGGTCTTTGCGGAGTTCTGGCCCTCGACGATTTTGATTCTTCTCTACTGGCTGATCTTCCGCATGGCCTACGTCTTCCGCACACCACTCGATGCGCAGGAGGAGAATCTCTCCAGCCTGACCGCTGTGCTGAACTCGACCGGCGTGCTGGGCCTGCTCAAGCTGCAATCCGCGCACCCCGAGTGGGCCTTCTGGGCGCTGGCGGCGCTGGGCGCGGTAGAGATGGCTCTGGCTTTCCATGTGCGGGCGCGGCGGCGGCAGGCCTTTGTGGTGCTCTCGACCATCGCCGCCGTGTTGCTGGTGGCCGCGGTTCCCTTCAAGTTTCACGGCGTGAGTTGGCCCATGCTCTGGCTGGTGGAGGCGCAGGTGCTGGCGGTCTGCGGATTGCGCCTGGGCGAGCCGGTCTTCCGCCGCCTGGGATTGCTGGCCGGCATTCTGACCGGCGCGGTGCTGGCGGTGCACGATGTGCTGCCGCTGATCCTGCTGCGCCTCACTAGTCCCGATTTTGGCAGCCATGCTTCGCTGACGGCGGCTCTGGCGCTGGCGGCTGCGCTCTACTGGGTGCACGCCGAGATCTATCCGCGCCGCTGGCCGCAGATCGCCGCCGACGAGAACGAGGCCTTTGCCTTGCGCGCCACCAGTTGGCTGGGCTGGCTGGCGGCGGTTACGGCGCTTTGGGTGGCTCTTCCCGACGCCTGGCTGCCCGCAGGCTGGCTGGCGCTGGCTTTGGCGCTGGGATTGGCAGGCCGCCGCTTTTCTGCTGCTTTGCCGGTCTTCGAGGCTGGGGCGCTGGGTCTGCTGGCGGCGGTGGTGCTGGTCTTCCATCATGTTTTGCCCCTGGCCGCCTTCCGGCTAGATTTTCCCGATCCCGCGCCGCATCGCGCGCTGAGCGCCCTGCTGGCGCTGGCGGCGCTGGCTTATTGGACCGCCGGCGAGGTTTATCCGCGCCTGCTCAAGCGATTCGGCGGAGAAGCCTTCACGCTGCAACTGGAGATATGGGAGGCGGTCTCTGCGCCGCTGCACAGTTGGCTGGGAACGGCGGCCGCGGCTGCCTCGCTGTGGGTGGTGCTGCCTGCTCCCTGGGTTCCGGTGGGCTGGCTGGCGCTGATGCTGGCTGTGGGCGGCGCTGCCGATTTGGTGGGCGAGGTCCAACTCGCGCTGCAAGCGGACGCGCTGGCCATCGCCGCCGTGTGCGGATTCTTTTCCTGGATTTTCTGGACCGGCGGGGGGCGGTGGGATCATCAGGCGCCAATGCTGGCCACCGTCGCTCTGCTCTACGCGGGGATGCGGCGCAAGACTCCGGGATCGGGCGAGCTCGCTTATATCCCCGCAGCCTATTCCTGGACGGCCTCTGCCCTACTGGTCTTCGCGGCCTACGATCTCTCTCCGCGTCTGGGCTTGGGGCCGATTTGGCTGGGACTGGGACTAGCCCTCTTCGAGACCGGCCGATTCTTTCGCAGAGGGTTTTTGCGCTGGCAGGGATTGCTCGCCGCTGCCCTTGCGTTTATCGTCTATTTCTTCTTCGATTTGCCCTCGCTTGTGTGGATAGAAGGTCCAGTCAATCTTTTTCTGTGGACCAAATCCCTGCTGCTGGAGGTTTTGCTGCTGACCGCCGCAGGTTTCTGGCTGCTGGAGCGGACCAGGGACGGCGAACGCTGCACCCGCCCCGAGCAGGTTGTCGCGACTTTGGGTCAGGCGCTGGGTACGCTCTCCTTGGCGGTTTGGTTTGCCTATCGCTTCCCCTCCGACTGGATTCCCGTTGCCGGCGGCGAGTGCTGGGTGACGTCGATCTGGGCGGCTCTGGCGCTGTTGATGCTGGCGCTGGCCTGGGCGATGCGGCGCAAGATTTTTCTGGCCCAGGCGGTGGCGCTGGCCCTGGCCGCCGTGCTGCGCGGAGTTTTTCTCGATCTTTTTACCGAATCCCCAACCGGATTCTGGAACGATCCGCTCACCCGGCTGAGTCTATGCGCCCTGTTATTGCTGGCCGGGCTGTTCTTCGCCTTCCGCCTGCGCCGTGGGGAGCATTGGACCGACGCGGTAAGGCTTCCTGACCCAATCGACAACGCGCTCAGCCGTCCTGAGCAGTGGTTCTTCTTCGCTCCGTTTGCCTCGATGGCGATTGCGCTGGCGGCGCGGCTCAGTTCGGGGCACATCACCATCGCCTGGAGCGTGCTGGGCCTGCTTGTCTTTCTTTTTGCACTGTTGGTGGGCGAGCGCAGCTACCGGCTCGCCGGGCTGGGACTGCTGCTGGTCGCCGTGGCCAAGATTCTTCTCATGGACGTCTGGTCGCTGCCGCTGGCCGACCGCTATCCGACGCTGATCGTTCTGGGACTGGCGCTGGTGGCCGTCTCGTTCCTCTACACCCGCTTCGGCGCGGTCATTCGCAAGTTCCTCTAGTGAGAAGCAAGCGTGGACCGGGAGGCCAGCGCTACAGTTTCTGGCCCCGAAGGTCGGCGAAATACGGTCGGGGACTGAAAGGAAATCGGTCAGAGCAACGCCGCGCCGAATATTTGGGTGCGGGTGAGGAACTGGCGGAAGTCCAAGTAAACCTCAAAGCAGCCGTGCGGCGCGGCGCGATTTGCGCTACACTGCCGCCATGGCCGTTCTGAGCAAAGCCGAGATCTCCGCCCTCAGCCCCGAGGAGCGGATGGCGCTGATCGATGCGCTGTGGGAGAGCTTCGATCGAACGCGCCAGGAGGATGAAGCGCCTCTATTGTCGATTCCCCTTTGGCAAAGGGAGATTCTGGACGAGCGGCTGCTCGATTTGGAGCTTTCTCCCGGCGACGACATCACACTCGCCGAGGCGCGAGAGTAATTGCTGCTCTGATGGACCGCTACACGGTTCGCTTCCGTAAAAAGGCTCTCACCGACGTCGCGCCCGCCAGAAGGAGCTGACCCCTAAGTACAGGAAGACAGCGCAGATCACCGCCGAGATGAGAAAATCCCGGTGGCCTGGGCCTTGGGCGTAACTGCTCCGGTTGCGCCAGAGCACGGGCGCGTAGACCGCCACGGGCAACAGAAAGAAGACGCCGGTAACCTCGAGCCACAAAATGCCGCCCACGCGCCGAAATGGACGGAGAAATCCGCCCACGCCGCGGGCCACGCCGCGGGTGGCCTGACCGGCGGCGCGGCCAGAAGCCGCGGGGTTTGAACGGTTGGCGGTCGCTGCGGCTGGCGGCGCGCTACTGGCCGCGGAGGCGCTGGCCGCAACTTTTTGCCCGACGATGCGCCCGGCGACACGCAATCCGATGCCCAGCGCCCGTCCCATGGTGTGAGGTCTCATTTCGATATGATGGTAGCAGCGTGGCTTGCCCCGCCGCATTTTTCGTCTTTGCGGCTGCTTGCCTGTTGCTCCCGGAAGGGTTCGGAATTAAGGTAGAGGAATCCCCTGCCGCGCCAGTTTTTTACCGGGTCCGGCGCCGCCCTGGAGGTAGCCATGTCGTCAAGAAATTCGATCCGCCTGCGCGAACTGATCCAGCAACTGGGGGAAGCCATCCACGAATCAGTGATCGAGAGCGAGCAGATTGCCGGCGTGGTCCAGGACATTCGCCAGCACGGCTTCGATGTGCTGCTGATGCTCGAGGCCACCATCGGCCTCAACGAGGTCACCAAGGAGCTGGAAGCTGGCGAGGCCGCCGAAGCCGGCGACGGCCCCTTCACTCCCAACGACCTCAGCTTCCTGCGCTCCCTGCGCATCGCCGTCGAAGGCGATGAAGAAGAGACGCCCAAGCCCGAGTAGGATTTCGATCAGCCCACGAAAAGGTAATTCCCGTGGCCGCTCCCGGTCTGCGGAAGCGTTTTTGTTGGCATTCGCGCGCCTTCGGCGCATACTGTTGCCATGGCCACGCTGCCCGTCTCCGAATTCGTTGAGCCTTTGGTCTCGGTCGAGGAGTATCTCCAGACCAGCTACCGGCCCGACTGCGAGTTCGTCGACGGAGGCATCGAGGAGCGCAATGTGGGCGAGATCGAGCATGGATTCTTGCAGGCGCTGTTGGCGCAACTGTTTCTGAACAACCGCAGGACTTGGGGAACGCTGGCTTTCACCGATGTGCGCTTGCAGATCGCGGCGGAGAGGTTCCGTGTACCCGACGTTTCCGTGTTGGTGACAGGAAAGCCGGAGGAGCGCATTCTGGTTCGTCCGCCGTTGATCGTCATCGAGATTCTCTCTCCCGAAGACCGTCTGAGCCGTTTGCAGGAACGGATCGACGACTACCTCGGTTTTGGCGTGGAACATATTTGGATCTTCGACCCCGAGCGGCGCGTGGCCTGGTTCGCCGACCGCTTCGGCCTGCACATCCCCCCCAGCGGTGAACTCACCGTGCCGGAAACGCCCATCCGCGTGGTACTCAGCGAACTGTTTGCGGAGTTGGAACGGGGCTAGTTTAGAGTCCCCGATAGGGGATCCGTAAACCCCTCGCCTTTAGGCGACGGAAGGTACTAGGCTTGTAGTGATGGAAAACTATAAGCGTGGCAGCCATACGGTGTGGGATTGCAAATATCACC
>Ga0181520_10000223_pt1 | contig 122166 bp, 72 predicted proteins | sample PEATcosm2014_Bin_29_FD_132451 | JGI IMG/M metagenome (GOLD analysis project Ga0181520, IMG submission 132451) | Peatland microbial communities from MTU Mesocosm Facility, Houghton, MI, USA - PEATcosm2014_Bin02_30_metaG | ecosystem: Environmental > Terrestrial > Soil > Wetlands > Peat | place... | reverse complement strand
ATCCGGCCGCGATGAAGGCGCGGATCAGCGGCAGGCCCACATAGCCCAGGCCGATGACGCCCACGGTGGCCGTTTTGTTTTGGATCGCCTGTTCGAGAGAGGAACCGCTCATGGATAAGCCCTAGGCCCGTTGAAAAAGTGATGTGAGTGTTGCTTTGCACCCATTATAATTTGCTCCCAGCCCTGTGAACATTCCGGCCGGCCGCCACCGACGACTATTCGACCATCTCCCCGCCGTTTATGCCTACTACACCGAATGGAACAGATGGCCGCCCCGTTTGACATGCAAGAACTAAGAAAAAAGTGCCTTCGGTGGCGTTTCTCCCGCCTCGGCCGCGGCGAACAACCCGCCGTTTCGGGTCAGGCAGCGGTGTGACTACATCAAAAAAGTGCCCTTTTGGAATTTTTGCGTCGATTTTCTACGTCTATGAGTGTATTCATGTTTCACTAAAGATATTAACCGCTCCGCGGAAACTGCGGGAATATGATCGCTTGACACTCTAACGATACTCTCGCCACAGCCGAAATGCCTAGATAATACCTAGCCACTTTGGCCCATTTCCTGGCCACTTTTGTAGCCAACCTAGCCAATCCCAGCCACTTCCTTGGCAACGTGGCCACGCGTACAGTATATAGGAGTCGGGCACGCGCCGCTTTCTATTAGCTATTTAAGTGCGGAGTCATAAAAAATAATTAATTCCTGCCGCGGCAAGTCCGGGCGTTCGCGACCGTTGCGCGGGCCGTGGGGCGGGTCGAGGCGCGAGACCCACGCGTCACAGGTTCCGCGCAGCCGCCGCCGCGGACACCAACTTGGGCAGGTCGGCGCTGCGCGTAATATATGGCCCCCGGTTCGCTACGCCGGGGGCTGGCTAGATTGTCAAAGAACAAATTCACGCGCCGAGTATTCAGGCGTAGCCTGAATCGTCTCAGGGCGCTTTATACCTAATAATACGCAAAGAATCTCACCACCATTTGCGCGCGGCGCGGAATTGCGAGGCAAGCTCGGGGCGTTGCCCGGCCCGAATGACGGCTCATGCCGCAAGGGGGGGCATGGTTAGATTCTTAGTCCGTTGGGCAACAGCTCTGTAGGGAACCGCGTCGCCTAAGTGTTACCCGGCTTTGAACCATGCCATGATTGGTTCACCCCTTCTGTTTGGCGATTCTGCGCAACCCGCTCGACGATACCAGGCCTACCGGCGGCATATGGAAAATCGAAGGGAACTCTCTGGCTTGGACCAGGGATGGCGGTTCATCCAGCGGGTCGATCCCCGAGGATCACGCCGATCGTGGAAAAGAAACCCGCCAAGGCGAAGTAATTCAGTTGGAGGGTATTATGCGTCGTCTCTTCGCTTCCATGGCGGTGGTAACAATGCTGTCACCGACGGGCGGATCTGCGATGCCGGGGGGGCTTGAGAACTGCCCGTGGCCGTGGGATGATACTCATAGGGCAAGTTAGCAATGGAGGGTCCTGGCTTGTTGTGCTCACGAGTTATGCGATGCTACGGCGCCGCCCTGCTGTGTTTCGTGTGGGCCGCGTTCGTGCTCTTCTCACAGACCGCGGCCTGGGCCGATGGCAAGGCCATAGGGCCTGCGATGTACCAAGGCCATCCGTACCGCGGCTCCGTCGAAGAGCACGCTCAGGAGGCTGTTCTAATCTTTCACGACTCTGACAAGCCGGGCGAGGCCCACGAGGACCTGGTCCTTCGCATCAGCGTCCAAGGTGAAGTGCGCAATTTCGCCTGGGTCGTGCCGTTTCCCGACGAACCTCAGATCGCCAAGGAAGACGCCAAGCTCTTCGTCGAGCTGTACGATTATGTCGAAGCTCGCCTAGCCTCGCGCTTCGAGCACGCGTCCAAGGCCGCGGCTGCGAAGTCGTCAGAGGCCAAACCGGATATGCCCAAGCCGGTGGAAGTCCTCTCACGGAAGATTGTCGGCTCGTTCGACGTGGCTGTCGTCCGCGAGAACCAGTCCGGCGCGCTGAATGAATGGCTCAAGAAGGAAGGATACCAGACGCTCCGCGATGCCGACGATGTGCTTGGCTTCTACGACAAGAAGAAGTATGTCTTCGCCTGCGTCAAGGTCAGCGAGGCCCAGTTGGACCAGCACGCTCCGGTGGATCTGCACCCGTTGCGATTTTCCTTTAAGACGGGCGGCCGGGACGCGATGTTTTTTCCCATGAAGATGACGGGACTCCAGGATCATGCGTTCGACGTCAATCTCTACGTCTTCTATCATGCCTGGCTGAACGACCACCTTTCCAAGTTCGGGTACGAACATCGCGGCCTGCGGCTGAAGTACCGCGATTGGGATACGCCCGCCTGCGAACCCAACGCCGGGAAGACCTGGTCAACACCGGAGCACGACGTGTTCCTGCGCGACTTCGCCCCGCGCATCCCAACCGTGGCCGCTCTGTTTCAGAAGCTGCATCCGGGCGAACGCTATTACCTGACCAATATCCAGGCATTGGGGCTCAAGCCGGAGGCGGTGCGGCAGTGGTCGGACGACCTTTGGCTGTTCCCCTACTACGTGGACAAGAACTTCGTTCCCTACGACGCCCGGCCGGGCGGTCCGGCAGCGACTGCCTGGCCGCGTGCAACGTCCGATGTGCAGGAGAGTTCGTCGTCGGTTGGAGCAAGTGAGGAGCGAACTGCGGCCGGGAGCACGAAAACGGTCAAGTGGCTGCTGGGGGCGGGAATTGGTCTTGGTCTCTCAATCGCTGCTTTCCTGGCAATCCGCTTGCGATGGTCAAGACGATCAACGACAAGCATCGCCAACTAGCCCTGGTTGATTTTGCCGCAGACTGCCCGGATAATAGCCGGCGAATGCCCGCCACAAGCGATGGGAGGACAGCGGCCATGATTTCGACGCTTTTGAACCAGCCAGCCCCGGAATTCACCTGCGCGGCCCACAACGGCCAAGCGGTCCGGCTGGTGGACTATCGCGGCCAAAAGGTGGTCGTGCTATACTTCTATCCCATGGACGGCACACCGGTCTGCACGCAGCAGGCATGCAGCTTCCGCGACGCCTATGAAGAGTTCGCCAGCCTTGGCGCGGTGGTCATCGGCGTCAGCGCGGATTCGCCCGATCGCCACCAGGCCTTTGCCACCGGCAAGGCGTTGCCGTTCCTCTTGCTGAGCGACCAGGACGGCTCGCTGCGGCGAGCCTACCACGTGCGGAAGACACTGGGCCTGCTGCCCAGCCGCGTGACCTTCGTGATCGACCGGGAGGGCGTCGTGCGGCACGTCTTCAGCGCCCTGTTCTCGGCCCAACGACACGTAGCCGAGGCGCTGACGATCGTGCGCGAACTGGTCGGAGAGAAGCGATAGCGAAACCTGCTATACTGCCCGCGGTTGAGATTGGCCCAATTCACACCAACCCGAAGCGTAAGCGAGGAAACGACTTGCGATCCTCGCTTACGCTTCGGGTTAGTGTCAGTCTCAACTGCGGACGGTATACTATTCTTCTTCCGCCTTCGTGGCCTTCCCATCCACGGGTAAGGAAATGGTCTTGCCCGTGCTCACGGGGGTCACATCAAGGACCCGGAATCGCCACTTGCTGTTGCGGCAGACGGCGGCCGCGTGGACGTGGGCCGCGCCCTTGGGTCCGGCCACGGTGAAATGGAAGTCCGCCTTGCCTGAGCCTGCTCCATTGTCGACGTTGTAGGAGAAGTTACCACTAGGCATCCAACTCGTCACCTCGACCGGCTCGCCGAGTTGTTGGATCACCTGGGGATTGGCGCGGACCCGCTCGACGGCAACTTGGTAGGGCTCGCTGGACTTGAGCGAACTGACCAGCCACCAGAAGATCCCGCCGCAGCAACCGCAGGGCAAGACCAGCGCCAACAGCACGGCCGGCAGTAACCACCAAAAATTGCGGGCGAACCAGCCGCGTTGCACAATGATAGCCTGATCGGGCGGGTGCGCCGGATCATCTGGCAAGCCGAATCTTGCATATTCGTTTTCCATGATTGTCCTCCGAGTTCCAGGATGGCGTAACTGTTTAGCAGAATGGAGGAGCAGACCCCAGCCCGCTTGCCGGGCTGGTGAACGAGTCTTCTTAGCGAGTAAAACTCACGCCAGTCGATCCACGGCCCCTGCCGGCTTGTCCGGCAGGTGAAGAAGTCTTCTTAGCAATGCCCACGGCCTCCATCGCTCGCAAGACTCATTCACCTGCCGGACAAGCCGGCAGGGGTCTACGTAGTATTTTTGGCCGTTGCCTCTTCGCTCACAAAACTCTCTCACCTGCCAGGCAAGCTGGCAGGGGTCGTGTTCTTCATTCCGCCGAATAGTTACGAGAACGGCAGTTTCGCCATTTCAGGATAACCGAGATGGCAGCGTTTGTCACCGGGGCGGGGGAGCAACACAGGCGAACTGCGAAGTCCGGCAGGACAGCCCTCCGTAGCACGGAATTCATTCCGTTTTGCCCTAAGAAGGGCAAGACCACGGAATAAATTCCGTGCTACGAAGGACTTTGCAGTTCTCCTGGGGAACAACATGAAAACATGAAATCCGTTGCTTCTCCGGGGGCGCGGTTGTAAAATCGCTGTGGTGTGGCAAGCTGGGAAACAACCCGCAAGAACAGGAGACAAAGTCATGTGTAGTCGAGAAATCGCGTTCGTACCGGCCGGAAAGCGGATCGCTACGGCAATGCGTAATGCCATCCGTGCAGCTCTCGGGGCGCTGCTGGCCATCGCATTGCTGCCGGCATCGGCCAGGGCAGCCGAGCCGGTCCGCGGCGACGACCACCTGGTGAGGGCCGTCAAGGTCCTGCCCGACAAGGCCCCCGATAGCTCCAGCCTGAAGGCCATCGTGGAGACCGTCACCCGCGGCTGCACGTGCAACGACGACAAGATGGTGGCGCTCAACAACTTCATGCGCGTCAGCCATTACCATCGCGCCTATCCGCCGGGCGGCCCGAGCTTGCTGTGGTTCAACAACTACGGCTGGTCGCTGTGCGGCGGCCTGGCCTCGCTGCAGATGTCGCTGTACGCCCAAATTCCCGGCTGGAGTTGGCGCGGCGTGAGCGTGCCCGGTCACAACATGTCGGAGGCGAAATACGACGGGGCCTGGCACTGGGTCGACTGCTTCACCAAATTCTACACCTGGCGGCCCGACCCGCACGCGCCCCGCGGCCGGACCATCGCCTGTCACGAAGACATCCGGGCCGATCCCAAGCTGGTGACCGACGCACTGCTGTACGACGAGGCGGAAAAGATCGTCTATGCCAAGAACAACCGCAAAGAGATGATCGCCGGCAAGCTGAACTGGACCGCGCCCGCGCTGCTGGTCTGCGGCGACGAGTTGAAGTACTGCCTGTGGCTGCGGCATACGGGCCTCGGCCCCGAGAGCAACAAGCCGGATCCCTCGTGGAGCCCCGCGGCCTATTCGGCCGAAGTCAACCTGCGGCCGGGCCTGTCGCTGGAGAACACATGGGACCAAATCGCCCCGCCCGCGGAAAGCTGGCCCATCAAAGACAACGTGGCGGTGGGCCATGACTGCGGCAACAAGGACCTCTGCAACGATCCGGCGGCCGGGCCGGTCCTGGAGCCCTATTTCCAGCGCGTGCGCAGCTATTCCAACGGCCGGCTGATCTGCGCCCCGGATTTCGGCAGCGCGGCGGTCATGCAGTCGTTTGCGGCCAAGGAAAACGCCAAGTACGAAAAGGGAGCCGTCGTTCCGGAAAACGCCAAACTGCCGGCCAGCGTCACCGTGGCCCTGGACTCTCCCTTTCTCGTGGTCAGGGCCGGCGGGGTCGCCGACGGCGCCGAGAAGGTTGAAGTCTCCACCGACGGTGGCCGAGGGTTCTTCCAGGCGGACCTGAAGAAACTGACGCCCGCGGTCAAGGACAAGCTGTCGGTCTGGGTGCGGGTGACCTTCAAGACGGCGCTCCGATCGCTCAAGATCGAGGAGATCGTGATGAACAATGCCGGCGTGCTGCCCTATCTTTCGCCCGGCAGAAACCGGGTGTCGGTGACCGTAGCCGATCCCAAGGCGCTGGGCGAGAATAAACTGGTCGTCACGTACGCCTATGCGCCCGGCTATCGCGACAAGTCGTTCGACGAGCTGTACAAGGCAGGCAAGCAGCTTTTCGCCCAGCACGACGCGCATTGGTCGACGCAGTCGCCGACGGTCGTGCAGAAGACCTATTCGGCCGGGGAGCTGCCCGCGAGTTTCGAGATCGACGTGCCCACGCCCAAGGGCAAGTACGCGGTCTATCCGCGGATGTTGTTCCTGCGGCGCGAAGTCGTGTCGGCCGGCGGGAAACCGCTGCCGCTGCCTGCGGGCGGGCACGCGCCGACGCCGGATAAGGACGACGAGTTGCAGACATTGCCCAACCCGTACCTGATCGGAACGCAACCGCCGCCGGCCGTTGTGGTAGGAAAGGAGGGAACACGATGACACGCTGTTCGATGGTTACTATTGTCGCGGGCCTGATCATCCTTCCGGCGATTATTATCCGCGCCTTTACTGCGGAGCGGAAGGGAGCATCGTCCGACGACTTGGCCATACAGATCAAGGACTTGCAGGCGCAACGCGTCGAGGCCTTGACGAAGATCGTGGAAATCCATGCGCACCAGTATCGCCTGGGAACCATTTTCTCCACCTCACGGCCAATTGAAACCAGGCGTCGCTTATGGTAATCTGGTCGGTGTCTTCCTTCCCACCAATCCGTTCATTTCAAGCTCAGGAGCTCATTGCTATGACAATGCGACGCATGTTGATTTCGACGCTGTGCGTGGTTCTCGCCGCGGGGGTCGCGACGGCCGCCGACTGGCCGTTCTACCTCGGCGCTGACCGCACGAACACTTCGGCCGACAAGAATCTCAGCCTCTGGTCGGGCGACAGCCCCAAGGTGTTGTGGAAAAAGAACGTGGGCGAGGGTCATTCCTGCATGACCGTGGTCGGCAACCGCGTCTATACCCAGGGCGGCGGCGCTGTTTCGTGCCTGGATGCCAAGACCGGCGCAAAACGCTGGCGCTGGCCGGCAGAGGGCGGGGGCGGCGAAACCACGGCAACCCCGGCCGTCGCTGACGGCTTGGTCGTCGCCCTAACCTCCGATCACAAGCTGGTGGCCCTCGACGCCGCCAAGGGCAAACTCCTCTGGTCCAAGAAAGTCGACGACTTCGGGGTGAAGCAGGGTAGTTGGGCGCTCTCTTGTTCGCCCCTGATTATCGGCAACAAGGTGATCATGGACCTGGGCGTGGTCTTCGTGCTCGACAAGAAGACCGGCGAACTGATCTGGAAGGCCGGCTCCGAGACGGCCGGTTATGCCTCGGCCTTCGTCTTCTCTCAGGGGGCCGCGAAACTGGTCACCTCTTTCAACGGCGCGGGCTTGGCTGTCTACAGCATGGCCTCGGGCCAGCCCGTGGCCAAGTACAAATGGGAGACCGCATACGGCGTGAATGCCGCCACGCCGATCGCCGCGGACGAGGGCATCTTCATCTCCAGCGGTTACGGCCGCGGCTGCAGCCTCGTGAAACTCGAAGGCAAGAGCCTCAAGAAGGTCTGGGAAAACAAGGAGATGAATAACCACGTCCAGACCTGCGTGTTGGCCGACGGCTGCATCTACGGCGTTCACGGTCAGCAGGGCTCCAAAGGCAGCCTCAAGTGCCTGGACCTGGCCAGTGGCGAGGTCAAGTGGGACCAGAAGGGCCTGACGGTCGGGGGCGGCCTGACGCTGGCCGATGGCAAGCTCTTCGTGATGCTCGATGGCGGCACCTTGCTGGTGGCCAAGGCCTCGCCCGACGCCTACAAGGAGCTGGCCCGCGCCAAGGTGCTCGACGGGCAGTGCTGGACCATGCCCGTGGTCGCCAACGGCTGCGTTTTCTGCCGCAACCACGCGGGCGACATGGTATGCATCAGCCTGAAGTAAGGGCCCAAACCATCCCAAGGGGCGACCGACGAATAACTTCCGGATTTGGGTGGCATGCCTTAAGCCTTCTAGGCTAGGCATGTTTGCCGCCGACATGCCTAGCCTAGAAGGCTTAAGGCATGCCACCCTACCTCGCCTCTCCAAAACCATGACAGATTCCAAATCGAATTTGGTGGGACTCGCAAGCTCAGCCCACTCTACAACTTTGCCACGAGAGAAACCACTTTGCCGCCTCCTGCTCCTCGCGGCGCTCGCACAATTGGCCTATTGTGCAGACACCCTCCGCGCGGCCCAGCCGTCGCCCACGCAGCGGGAGATTGTCCTGCGTGCCATGGCCCAACGGCCCGGCGATCCGTGGCCGCGCGGCCAGGGACACGTCGTGCTGGCCATCCCCGGCAGCCAGCAGCCCGAGAAGGGATACCACGAGCCGGGCGGTAGTTTCAGCCCCGCCGTCGGCAGCTTCGGCGTGGCCATCTGGGTCCGCGAACCTGACGGCAAGTTGAAGACCACCAGCGGCACCCTGCCCATCGCGCAAATCCGGCAGTGGCTGCAGTGGCCCGATCCCAAAGGCCTGCCGGCAATCGTCACCACGACTCCCTACTACGAAGCGGCCTGGACCTATCTCGCCGCAGGAACGGTCACGCTGCAACTCGACCGGCGCGGCGACCCGCACGCGCGGCTGGAATTGGCAATCCGCAGCGTGGGGTCGGCGGGCGGGCCAATCGAGAAGATCGCCTGGAGCGATGGGCGGCTGACGATCAACGACCGCTGGACCGTGACGGTCGCCCCCGAACCCGAGGCGGTCTATGTGGGCCACGAAGGCGATGCAGACTGGAAATCGCAGCGGCCCAAGACCAAATTGTGGAAAGGTCCAGACGGCTGGGGTTACGCGCGGATCGAATTGGCCCCCGGCCGGACGAGCAAGATCACCCTGCACGACTCCGTGCCGCCCGCGGCGAATCCGCTGCACTACAAGGCTGTGCGCGCGACGCTCGAATTGGAACTGCCCGATCCGCGTTTCGCCGACTGCCTCAATGCGCAGGTCGCGCACTTGATGATGGGGCTTATGGACCGCCGCACGCCGCCCGGTGAGCCTACCAACTATCCGCTGGCCTGGCAGCGCGACGGGGTCGCTGTGGTCGCCGGACTGGCGCGCGCCGGGCAACTCGAAGTCGCCCGGGAACTCATGAAATACTTCGCCGAGAACGATTTCTTCGGCGGCTTCGGCGCGGAAGGCGACGCACCCGGCCAAGGGCTACGGGTCTTGGAAGACGTGGCCTCGCGGCTGCACGATGCCGCGCTCGACCGCTGGCTCTGGCCCCACGTCCAGCGCAAGGCCGCGCTCATCGTGAAAATGGCCGCGGCCGAGAAACCAATCCGCATGCCCTATGTTGGCCCGATCGTTCCCGCACATCGCCAACGCAACGACCTGGACCTCGTCTGCGAGCCGACCGCGCAGAATCCGCAGGGACTGATCAGGGGCCGCATGGATTTCGGTCGCCCGGCGTCGTATATTACCGCCGTCAGTTACCAGGGCCTCCGCGGCGCTGCGGCGCTGGCCCGGCGATTGCATCACGCCGAGGATGCCGATCGCTGGCAGGCCCTGGCGACACGCTTGCAAGCGGCCTGGCTCAAGGCCCCGGAGTGGCAGGAGCAGCGGACCTATATCTCAGGGCTGTGGCCCACCTGGGTCGCCGCCCCGAGCAAGGTCGCCTATCGCGATCAGCTTGCCCGGCATTCCGACCCGCAGCCGTATCTGCCTTGGACCTATTTTGTCGCGGCGGCAACCCACCAATGGGTTTTCCTCGATCAGCCCGACCGCGCCTGGAAGAACCTCGATTGGTTTCTCGCGCAGCAAACCTCGCCCGGTCTGTACACTTGGTGGGAAGGCAATGGCGAGGAGAACACGTTCCATTTGTGGGAAGGCGTCCGCGGTTGGGTGAAACCGCCCCACGTCACGCCGCACTACTGGACGGCGGGCGAGATGCTCGCGCTGCTGGTCGACATGCTGGCCTATGTGGACGAGTCGCAGGCCGAGCCGGTGCTGGTGATCGGCGCCGGCGTGCCCACGTCCTGGGCCGACAAGCCGCTCCGTGTCCGCGGGCTGCCGACCAGTCTCGGCCTGGTGGACTGGAGTTGGAAGGACGGCAAGATGCAGGTAACCGTGCAGGGCACAAAACCCAAAATCCGCCTCGGGCCTGCCTTTGGTGCTGTCCATCGTGCGGCAAGAAAGGTGTTTGCAGTTTGAGTTTTGACCATTCGAGTTTCTTCATTTGGATTTGTTTCGAATTTCGTGCTTCGCATTTCGGATTTTGTGCGAACGACGGTTTTGCCGTTTCCCATGACATAAACTGCTTACCGAGAAACAACATGAAAACGCAACGACCGATCGCCAACCTCTTAGTTCTTACACTGGCCCTGATTCTTGCTCTTTGGACAACGGTACCTTTTCGTGCCTTGGCCAGCGACTGGCCGCAATGGTGTGGCTCCGATGCCAAGAACATGGTCTCGGCCGAGAAGGGCCTGCCTACGTCGTTCGCGCCGGGCCAGAAACGGAACGACGGCACGATCAACCGGGCCACGGCCACAAACGTCAAATGGGGCGTGAAACTGGGCGATGCCTTCTATTCCACACCATCGGTGGCCGGCGGAAAGGTCTATGTCGGCGGCCTCGAGGGCACTCAAGGCACCTTCGTCTGTTTCGACGCCGCCAGCGGCAAGCGTCTTTGGCAATGGCAGGCTTCGGCCCGCGATGCGCCGCGTAGCATCGACGGCTTCTCCATCGGCATCAGCGAAATCCCGCAGCAGATCGGCGTATGTTCCTCGGCGGCGGTCGAAGGCGATCGCGTCTATTTCGTTTCCAACCGCTTCGATGTGCTTTGCCTGGATGCCGCCGGCTCGCAAAGCAAGCCCGGCGCGGCCCGCGTCGTGTGGAAGTTCGACACGTGGGAGAAGTTGGGTGTGTTTCCTTGCGATAGCGCCAACGGCTCGCCGCTGATCATCGGCGACCTGCTGTACGTGACGACCTCCAACGGCGTGGACCGCAACGCCTTCGCCGATCCCTCCCGGGAGAGGAAGCGCAAGATCCCCGCGCCCCACGCGCCGAACCTGATCGTATTGGACAAGCGCGACGGCCGCCTCGTGGCCAGCGACGCCGCGCCCATCATGCCCAATATCCTGCACGGCCAGTGGTCGTCGCCCTCGACGGGCCTGGTGGACGGGCGGCGGCTGGTGTTTTACGGCGGTGGCGACGGGCTCTGCTATGCCTTCGAGGCCTTGGCGTCGGTTCCCGAAAAGCCCGTGCGGCTGATGACCGTCTGGTCCTGCGATTGCATCCCGGCGGAGTACAAAGTCAGCGGTGCTTGGGATCCGATCACCTACTACTGCCTGGGCGACAAGCGGGTGCATGGCGCGTTGAACCACAACGACGGCAAGTATGTCGGCCAGAGCGAGATCATTGCCACGCCGGTCCTGGACGGCGGTCGCATCTACGTGGCGATCGGCCGCGACCCGGCGCACGGCCGCGGTCGTGGTGCCCTGCACTGCATCGATCCCCGCGGCAGTGGCGACATCACCGCCAGCGGCAAGGTCTGGAGCTACCTGGGCCTCGACCGCACGCTTTCCACTGTCTCGGTGGCCGACGGGCTGCTTTACCTATGCGACGTGGGCGGGCGGCTGCACTGTCTCGACGCTGCCACGGGCAAGCCGCTTTGGGTCCACGACACGAAGTGCGAAATCTGGGGCTCGACGCTTGTGGCCGACGGCAAGGTTTACATGCCCACCTCCAAGGGCCTTTGGGTTTTGGCGGCCGGCAGGCAGTTGAAGGTCCTTGCGCACATCAGTCTCGGGGGTAAGGTCTACGCCTCGCCCGTCGCGGCCAACGGCACGCTGTACGTCGCCACCAACACCGGCTGGCTGTGGGCGGTGGGGCAATAGGGGTATGTTCCGAAAGGCTGATGACGCGTGTTGGAGTCCCGGCTTTAGCCGGCTAAAGCCGGGACTCCAACACCTTGCGGACCAGATTTAAGAGAGCCTCGCCAAGAGCGATGTAAGCGGCCCGATTTTCTGGCAGCCGCGCCTCTGGGGTACCCAGTCGTCCTCATGGACTGGGTGGAGGGAGAAACGCTTTTCTACTGGCTACGGAACCAATGCGGCAACGGCAACATCGCGGCGATTGCCGCCGCAGCGCGTCAATGGCCGTCCGTGGTTGCCGAGCTTTCACAATGGCATTCTGACGCCTCAAAATAACCCAAATGGGGAGGCTCTTGAGCTTCCCCGCACTCGAAGACGCATTCTCTTGCTTTGTTGCAGGTATCCCACGCGGCATTGTTGATTCGCCACTTTTTTCTGATATAGTTAAGGAACTTCGATTCTCGCCTGGGAATTTCCCTTTCCAAGCGATGATGGCGAAAAACTTGAAGCGGGCGTACCCCCAGAAGCGGTGGATTACAATCCATTAACTCAAAGCAAATTGAAATCCGCAAAATCGTGGTTGCCGCGATCCTAGACCATAAATTCGGAGTTGGCCGCGCTGGGGGGCTTGCATATTCGTGCGTTCAGTATTAGTACATGTGGGTTCTTCCCCTATTGCATTTTATATTGCTTACCATCATTTGCTGCAAGTTCCCAAGAAGTTGACATTGGCTGTGCCTTTTTCGTGCGATGTGAAACGCCTTTTTCGGAGGACCATCCATGTGGCGAGTTCGGACTCGGTTACGAGGGCAGATGACACATCTGGTCGGTTGGCAACGTATCTACGCGCCGTCGCGTGAAGACATGCCACCTCATGTCACCCTATTCCCGATCTTGCCTTTCACATTTCATAGGGGATGAAAACTGCCGCTTGCTGGCTTGTTGGAATCGTCTCGTAGTCGCTAGAGAAGAGGACTCGCCCGATGCTTACAAAAAGCTTGGCCTATGAGAAGTGGTTGGGCATCAAGAAGGAACATCAGCCTCCTTCCTTGTACCGTCTGCTTGCGATTGATGCGTTCGAGTGCGATAAAGAAGTGATCGCCAATGCTGCCGATAGTCGCATGGGCTTCGTGCGGCAATTTCAGGCTGGTGAGAACTCGAAGCTCTCGGCGGAAATCCTCAACGAACTGTCGCACGCCCGAATCGTCTTGTTGAATCCGCAGACGAAAGCCGACTACGACGCCAAGTTGCGGGCTGGCTTGTCGTCCGACGCAACCAGCACCTCCGAAAAAGGGATCGAGCCGAAGTCGTCGAACGTCGCAACACCGCTCGATATCGTTCCCGCCAAGTCGATTCCGCAGGCCCGGAGATTGGAATCCGTTCAATCCATCGCGGAAAATGATCGGGCAGCAACTAGCGTTGACATAGAATCGCTCGTTGCCGAGTCGGCACCGGCAGGTTCTGGTAAACGCCAGGCACGAGCGCGCCAGCCCACGAAGCCGCCGCGGGTCGCGCTCTGGGCAGCGGCAATTATTGCCGTGGGATGCGTGGCTGCCGGATTATTCTACTGGCTCACCGGCGCCCGGCCGGCTTTGCCGGCGAACGCCACGAACAATCTGCTGTCCGACCAGCGGCCGAGAACGGCAGAAGTGGATCTTCCTCGAGGCCAGCAAGCCAATCGCTCCAGCAGCGCCGCGCCGGCCAGTAGTGTGGAAGTGGCAGTCGCGGGATCGGTACAAAACGGTGGCAAGTCTCCCGCGGTTGGCATGTTTCCGAAATCGACGCCGGGCGTTGCCAATGTTCGGCCCTACGATGAAGACCGCCTTGTAAAAGACATCCAAGAGATCACCGGCCTTGCCAAAACGGTGAAGACGCCTGACCAGAGTCGTAGCGTAGCCGAAAGAGCGATTGTTCTGGCGGATCGGGCCATCGTTCTCGGCAAGGCCGACACCGCCAAAGACGTCGCCGTTCTCACTTTGGCGGCAGCCCGTAGTGCCGAATCGCTCCCGCTTGCTAGGCGAGCAACCGTCCTTCTGATTCAGTTGCAAAGCCCGCTGTCTGATGCTTTGCGGCAGAATGCCAAGAAACGGCTTGAGGAGGGAACGGCCGAAAGCCCCACAGCCGCGTCGGAAGATTCGGTCGCCGGCAGTCCGTCGCTTCACACTGATGATAATTCAGCCAAAGCTTCCGCAGTGTCTGGCACGCATGACGCGAAATGGGGCAAGACGGAAGACGAGCGGCGGAAGATCTTCTACGATCTGCTTAAAGCGGTCGACGATTACGGCATGACTCCCGAGGGCAGGAAGGCATGGAAGGACATCCAATCGCGCAACCAAATCGACGTCCGCGTCACGCTCGGAATCCTCAACGAGGGCTTCGGTACCTTCTCGGGCTGGGATCAGCCCGATGGCGGTGGAAGAGCGTCGGCGAGGATGAACCGCATCCAATGGATTGGCGAAAGAACAAGGTCAATGACCGAACCCATGCTCAAAGACTGAGGAAGTGGTTTCCGTAACGCATGGACGGGGAATGAAGATGACAGTTCGAATTGCACGGGTCTTTTTCGCGGCCGCATCTCTGTGGATGCTGGCCGTCCCGTTGCTGCTTGCTGAAAGCGGCAACAAGAAACAGCCGGTTCCCTCCGAGGCTGCGCAGGCCGAAGCGATGAAGATCGTCAAAGAAGTCTTCGGGTCTGAATACGCGAAGGCCGAGAGCCTGGCGGCGAAGCAGGCGCTTGGCAAGACGCTTCTCGAGAAGGCGCGGGACACGCACGATGACATGGCCGGCAAGTTTGTTCTGTTGAAGCTTTCCAGGGATATCTCCACGCAAGGCCTCGACGGTCTGGCCGCGTTTCGAGCGGTGGATGTGATGGCGGAGACATTCGAGATTGATCCGGTCGAAATGAAAGCCGCGGTGCTGAAGTACGGTGCAGTACACGCAAAGCTGGGCCAGCACCACAAGCGTCTCATGGAGGGCGCATTGTCGCTGGTGGATGCTGCCGTTGCTGAGGACAACTATTCCGTGGCCAAGCGACTCTGTGACTTTGCCGCCTCCGAAGCCCCCTTGGCGAACGAACCTGCAGCGCGAAGCCTCGCGGCAAAGCGCGGTGCGGAGGTGGAAGAAATCCTGGCTGTCCTCTACGAAAAGGCGCAAACTGCCACCGCAATGCTGAGTGCGGACCCGGTCAATCCACAAGCCAATGCGGCCGTTGGAAAGTATCTCTGCTTCGCCAAAGGAGACTGGGACAGAGGTGTCTTGATGCTGGCGTTAGGAAGTGCTTCGGACCTCAAAGCCATGGCCGAAAAAGAGCTTGACGAACTCTCGCCCATGCGGCCCGAGCAAGTGGGAGACGGTTGGTGGGAAATCGCGAACAAAGAAGACGGCGTCATCAAGAATCAAATTCAAGGTAGGGCCGCTTTCTGGTATCGCAAAGCGTTGCCTGGGCTATCAGGTTTGATGAAGGATCGCGTTGCAAAGCGCCTTGATTCGCTCGCGCAAGAGCATCCATCTGCCGGCGTGATTGAACAACCTGTTCCGAGAAACCAGTCTGTACCAGAGCACACGACCTGGAGGGTGCCGAATAACTGGTCGGAACAAGTTCAGCGATGGCGAACTGTGATCGAGTACACCCCCGGAGGAGGGCATAAGTCAAGCCAAGTGCCCTATACGGATACGGTGCATCATTACGGCGCGAAGACCGTCCAAGCAAAGTTAGTCGGCTATGACCAGAAGACTGGAATCGTCGTGCTGAAAATCGCCGGCGAGAACGGTGGGAAGGAGTCTGAACAACGCTTCCGCTACGCTGCGCTCGGCAAAGAGGATAAGAAGTACCTGGATTCCATCAGGAAGCAAGCCCCGAACTGATGACGCCGAAGCACACCGTTGCCGGTGCTCACCGGATTGACGAAGGAGAAGGCGGAGAAGTGGGTCCGTATGGTTCCGCAAGACGCCAACGAGTGAGTTCTTTACGCCCCCTCGGGACTTCCCCCAATGCCGTGGCCGCTGGCTTCTGATTTTCAGACGATCCTCCAGGACCCCCAAGATCGCTTTTCGCGATCCGTATCTGCGGTCCTGTGCCATCGAGCGCGACGTCCGCGGCCAGCCGCGGGCCTGGGCCGGGTCTTTTGCCGTCGTCTACAAAGGAATCGACCCGGCGGGCAACCCCTTGGCGATCCGCACCTTTTCCACGGAGTCGCCCCAGAGCCGTGGCCGCTACGAGCAAATCGGCGAGTTCCTCGCCAAGCGGCAATTGAACTGCCTGGTGTCGTTCGAATATCGCGAGGAGGAAATCCGCTCGTTGCGGGACGGCAAACGTTACCGTGTTCCTCCACACCGGATTCCAGTTTCCCGTCGAGGATGGCGGCGATCGCGGCCAGTTCCACTCCAAGGTCGTTCTGCTGGATACGCAGTGAAGACCGACTCAAGCCGGGCCTACGAACGCGACGCCGGCCGAGCACACACTGCGCGATCCGCGGAATTTTTGAACTCGCCCCTTTGGGGCAATTCAACAAGTGCAACACTTTGTTGCAAAAAATGCATACGGACGCATACAGAGTTTTTCCGGCCGCGATTTGTGCCACCCCGAAATCCAGCAGCAAGAGACGGCACGCCTTCCCGGGCGAGTCGCCGTCTGTTGCAAAAGATGAACCCGATCCCAGGGAAATCCATCATCACCGATGACGAATATTTGCAACAGAACGCAGGTCCCTAACCGCAATTCAAAGAAAATATCGTATACTGCTGGTTTGGAGGAACGGAACTTTGGAAAACGCGGTGGAGATGCTGTCGCCGGAACTTCGGCACGTCATCGTGTCGGTCAACCCAAAGGCGGGGGCGGGGCCTGCCGATGCGCGGGTCGAACGCCTGGTGACCCTCCTGCGCCAGCAGAACGTTGAAGTGGCAGTTTTCACGAATCTGAACGAAGTTGCGGCAGAGGCGAATCGTCGGTTCGCCGCTGGACATCTGCGAGCATTGATTGCCGTGGGCGGCGACGGCACGGCGGCCGAACTGGTCAATCGCACCGCGCCCGGCATGCCACTGACCGTTTTTCCGGCTGGCAACGAGAATTTGCTGGCCCGATATTTCGCCCTGGGTCCTACCCCCGAGGAGTGCTGCCGGACCGTGGTCCAGGGGGCGGTGTTGCGGCGCGATGCAGGGCAGGCTAATGGCCGCATCTTCCTCATCATGATCGGCTGCGGTTTCGACGCCGACGTGATCCGCTGCCTGCACAGCCAGCGCACCGGCCACGTCACCAGCGCCAGTTATTTTAATCCGATCATGGCCTCGATCCGTCACTACGATTATCCCGAGCTTCGGGTATACTGGAACGAAGAAGACGGTGTCGTCGGTGACGGCGGCCAGTCCGGCCACGAGGCTGGCAAGCCGGGGCAGGATAAGCGGGATACCGGCCACCCTTTGGAGCCGATTTCCCACGGCGTGCGTTGGCTCTTCGCCTTCAACCTTCCTTGTTACGGGGCCGGATTGCAGATCGCGCCGGAGGCCGACGGAGCGGATGGGCTGTTGGACGTTTGCACCTTTCGCCACGGCGGCCTGTGGCACGGGCTGTATTACACCGCGGCGGTGCTGACCGGCACGCATCACTGGCTTACCGACTTCGCCCAGCGGCGGGCCGGCCGACTCCGCGTCACCTCGGACTCGAATGTGCCTTATCAGTTGGACGGCGATCCTGGCGGCTTCCTGCCCGTGGAGATCGAAGTCCTGCCGAAACGCCTCACGCTGATCGTTCCCCAAGAGAAAGCGGCAACTTGAATCCAGTCAGTATCGGACCTTACTACTGCGGCCGGGGGCAAGCGCTCCTCGTGATCGCCGGGCCTTGCGTCATCGAGAGCGAGGAATTGACGCTGTCGATCGCCGCGTGTCTGAAGCAGATTTCCGCCGAGCTTTCCCAACCGCTGGTCTTCAAGGCCTCCTTCGACAAGGCCAACCGCACGAGTGTCGACGCGTATCGCGGCCCGGGCCTGAGCGCGGGGCTTGCCATCCTGGCCCGCGTGAAGCAGGCGACCGGACTGACGGTAACCACGGACATCCATCTTCCCGAACAGGCCGGTCCCGCGGCCGAGGTCTGCGATTTGCTGCAGATCCCCGCTTTTCTGGCCCGGCAGACCGATCTGTTGGCGGCGGCGGCCAAGACCGGCCGACCGGTACACGTAAAAAAGGGCCAGTTCCTGGCCCCCTGGGACATGCAGCACGTGGTTGGCAAGCTGCAGGCCTGCGGCTGCCAAAACATCGTCCTGGGCGAGCGCGGCAGTTTCTTCGGCTATGGACGGCTGGTGAACGACATGCGCAGCATTCCACAAATGCAGTCGCTGGGCGTGCCCGTGATCTTCGACGCCACTCATAGCGTACAGGAACCGGGCGGCCTAGGCGCGGCGACCGGCGGCAATCGGGCCATGGTCGAGCCGCTGGCCCGCGCGGCGGTGGCTATCGGCGCCGACGGCCTGTTCTTCGAAACGCACCCCCAGCCCGACCGCTCGCCCAGCGACGGGCCGAACATGATACCCTTGGACCAATTCGCGGCGCTCTTGCGGCGCCTGCTACACCTTCGACGTGCCGTGGAGGAAATCTCGTGATTCGCACAAGCTCCCATCTTCCCCTGTTCCTCTTCATGCTGCTAGCGGCGGCCTTGGCGACAAGCGGCTGCGGGCCGGCTGGCGGACAGCCAATCAAGATCACTAACCGCGCGGCCGATACGTCGTCGCAGTGGTCCGAAGACCTCTTCAGCTTCGCCCTGGAGAACCTCAACCACCTGGAAGACAACGATTGCGAGGAAATGCTGCGGTCGACGCAGCAGCGGTTTGTCGCCATGGAACAGCCTGAGGCGGCCGCGGGAACGCTTCCGCCGGACGCCTTGTTGGCCAGTTGGCCCGAACCGGACATGCTCCGCCAGGTCGTGGGCCGCTTGAACCAGTGGGTCGATACGCAAGAGAAGCCCGCCGAGTGGACGCCCGACCCGATGTTGGCGACCATGTCCGCCGATTTTCGCAAGCTGCCGATGGTGGAGAGCCTGGGGCAGGTCCACTATACGGCCTACGACGGCTACATGCTTATGGAAGCGGTCTGGCTGCGCGACGTAGCGCGTTCGCAGTGGGCTGGCGGCACGACGGCCGACGAATTGGACGTGGCCCGCAAGTTGTTTGACTGGACCGTGCGAAACATTCAGACCGACCCCGATGGTCCCGGCCACGTTCCGCAAGTGCCGTGGGAGACCTTGTTCCTGGGGCACGGCACGGCTTGGGAGCAGGCCTGGACATACATCTTGTCGCTGCGGCAGCGGGGGATCGACGCGGCCTTGTTGGCCTTGCCGGACAGCGCCGCCTCACCCGCAGCGGCTTCGGGCAAGGAGCCGTTGGAGCCGTGGTGTGTGGGCGTGCTGATCGGCGACAAGAAGAAGCTCTACCTGTTCGACTTCACGCTGGGCCTGCCGATTCCGGGGCCGGGCGGGGTCGCTGCGGACAAGTCGGGCCAGTTGCAAGTTTTTCCCGCCGCGCTCGACCAGGTCGCGGCAGATCGCAAGTTGCTCGAGCGACTGTCCCTGAAGGGCGGTCGGCCGTATTGGGCCTGCACGGCCGATGTGAAAAGGGCCGTGGCGCTGGTGGATGCCTCGCCGCTCTATCTTGAACCGCGGGCCAAGCGGATCGAGTCGCGGTTGACGGGCGAACGGCGATTGGTGCTCAATGCCGAGCCGTCGCAGCAAGCGGCCCGTTTCAAGGCGGCGGGTGTAGGCGAAGTGCGGATTTGGGACCTGCCCTACACCACGCTGCAGCGCCGCCTTGGCATGAGTCACCGTGCCGTCTCCGAGCGTTTGTGGGGCTACGTGCCGTTCATGAGCACTCCTGCCGCCCCCCTTTATAAAGGGCGGATCATGCAGTTGAAGGGACGGTTCTTCAACGAGAAGGAGGCCATTGCCTACTATCAAAAGGCGCGACCGAGGAACGATGCTGTGCGCGAGGCCAGGGCGAAAATCTTCAACGAATGCTATAAAGCGATTGCCGCCCAGCAGGAGGAGCGTGTCGGCAAGTTAACCGCTGCGCAGAAAGAACGCCTCAAGCGAATGGCGGCCGTGATTGCCGCCTCGCAGACGGAGTCGATCATGCAGGGCAAGCTTGCCGCCAGTTATTGGCTCGGCCTGATCCAATACGACGTGGGAGAGTTCGATGCGGCCTACGACTACTTCAGTGTGCGTACCTTGCAGATCGGCTCGATGGTTTTCTGGACCCCCGGCGCCCATTACAACATCGCCCGCACCCTGGAAGCCCTCGGACATCGGCAAGAGGCGATTGAAAAATACGAATCCATTGAATTGTTGCGGAGAAACCCCGGAAACCTTCTGCGTGCCCACTGGCTGAAGGAGTTGGACGGAGGGAAGGACAAGAAGGCGGAAGATAAGAAGATAGAGGAGAAAGAGCCGAAGAAGATAGAGGAAAAGAAGACGGTGGAAAAGAAGATAGAGGAGAAGACACCGACGGCGGAGAAAGTCGTAGAAAAGGCGAGCGATCAAGGATAAGGAGGCTCACGCAAAGCAAGCCAGGCCTGCGCCTAAGCCGCCGCCTCAAAGGCCACCGTTCGCGGTGGGAGGCGCAACGGTCAACTAGATGATCTCAAGGTGTAAGGTCAAGTGCCGTAAGGGTTTACGGAATTTGGCCGCATACCTTGTTTGAGTTTCGTCGCCGCCCCGAGCGGACCTTGCCGGCCGGCCGAATCTGTGATAAGATACTTGATTCGCCATTTTCTGTCCGCAGTAGGAACTTCAGATCATGAAAGACAGCATTCACCCCAAGTACGTGGAAACCAAGGTCACCTGTGGCTGCGGCAACTCGTTCGTGACCCGCAGCACGCAGGCCGAACTGAAGGTCGATATTTGCAGCGCCTGCCACCCGTTCTATACCGGCAAGTTGAAGTATGTCGATACGGCGGGCCGCATTGAGAAGTTCCAACGGAAGTTCTCCAATACGGGCTATGCCAGCCTGCAACGCGGCAAGAAGAAGGCCGTCGAAGCCCCGGCAGCAACCGAGACGACCTGACTCGCTCGGCGGTGTGTCCGCGGTCTGGGGCCGGCGCGATGTTGCCCCGTCGGATTGGATTGCGACACTTGCCCGGCAAGCCAGCTATGAATTTCACGGCGGGTCGGCTTTTCGCTCGACTCGCCCCTTGAAGAGACGCTAATGCGCGAGATTCTGGAACAGCAGCTTGCTCGATTCGAGGAGTTGGAGCGACGGATGGTCGAGCCGGACGTGCTGGCCAACTCGGCGCGCCAGGCTGCAATCGCGCGCGAACATGGCTCCTTGGCCAAGACGGCGACCAAGTACCGCCGTTTCAAACAGCTCAACACTCTAATCACCGAGGCCAAAGCCATGGCCTCGGGCCAGGACCTCGAGTTGCGGCAAATGGCCGAGATGGAACTGGCCGATTTGAAAGTCGAGCGGGAAGCCCTTTGGGCGGAAATCCTCGACATGGTTGCCGGCGGAGAAGACGCGCAGCGGACCCGCTGCATGCTGGAAATCCGCGCCGGCACCGGCGGCGATGAAGCGGCCCTCTTCGCCCGCGACCTCTACTTGATGTATCGCCACTACTGCGAGGCCAAGGGCTGGAAGGTCGAGGTCATGGACATGAACGCGACCGAACTGGGTGGGTTCAAGGAAGTGATCCTGGGACTGGAGGGCGAGGGTGTCTTTCGGGCTATGCAGTATGAGAACGGCGGCCACCGCGTGCAGCGCGTGCCGGAAACCGAGGCCAAAGGCCGCGTGCATACCTCGGCGGCGACGGTGGCCGTGATGCCCGAGCCGGAGGACTTGGAAATCGACCTCAAGCCGGCCGACTACGTCGTCGAGCGCTACGCACGTTCCAGCGGTCCCGGCGGCCAGCACGTCAACAAGACGGCCAGCGCCATCCGCCTGACGCACCCAGCCTCGGGGCTGGAGGTCTGCTGCCAGGACGAAAAGAGCCAGCACAAGAACCTTTCCAAGGCCCTCCGCGTGCTCAAGAGCCGGCTGTACGAGTTGAAACGCGAGGAAGAAATGAAGAAGCGCTCTACCGAACGCCGCGAGAAGATCGGTTCCGGCGACCGCAACGAGCGCATCCGCACCTATAATTTCCCGCAAAACCGGCTCACCGACCATCGCATCAACCAGAACTTCAATCTCGAGAACGTGATTGCCGGCAACCTGAAGCCCGTGGTCGATGCCTTGATCGAGTGCGACCGCCAGGCCCAGCGCAATGCCTTTGGGAATATCGATTGAACCATGTCCACTGCAACTTCTTGGACCGTCGGCCGACTGTTGCAGTGGACGGCCGATTATCTCAAGAGTCGTGGGTCCGAATCGCCGCGGCTGGACGCCGAAATCCTCCTGGCGGAAGCCCTGGGTTGTCAGCGGATCCAACTCTACACGACCTTTGAAGACGTGCCCAGCGAGGAGAAACGCACCGCCTTCCGCGAGTTGGTCCGCCAGCGGGCGGAAGGGACGCCTGTGGCTTATCTTGTCGGGCGGCGGGAGTTTTACTCGCTCAACTTCAAAATCGGTCCGGGCGTGCTCATCCCGAGGCCGGAAAGCGAATTGATTGTCGTCACGCTTCTCGATCTGGCCAAACAACTCCCCGCTCCCTCACCCCCTGCCCCTCTCCCGGACGGAGAGGGGAGGCATTCGGGTGCCTTGCGCATTGCCGACGTGGGCACGGGCAGCGGGATCCTCGCCGTGACGCTCGCCAAGCACCTTCCGGCAGCCCAGGTCGTGGCCACCGACACGAGCAAGACCGCCCTGGCGATTGCCGCGGAGAATTCCCGGCGACATGGGGTGGCCGATCGGGTCCAATGCGTCGAGTGCGACTTGTTGGCAGGCGTTGAGGGCGAAGCGACGTTCGATTTCATCGTCAGCAATCCGCCCTATGTGAGTGCGGCGGAATACGAGAAGTTGCCTCGGGATGTAAAGAACTTCGAGCCGCAGGAGGCCCTTCTGGCAGGTCCTAAGGGGACGGAAGTAATCGAACGATTGATTTGCCAGGCAGCCGAATGGTTGCGGCCGGGTGGTCACTTGTTGATCGAGATCAGCCCCATGATTCATGCCGTGGTGCAAACGTTGCTGGCCGCCGCGCCGGGCTTGCAACCGGGGCCGACGGTCAAGGACCTCGCCCGGCTGCCGCGCGTGGTGCAGGCGAGGAGGATACCTTGTTCTTGATTGAATCGGACAGTACAATTGAATTGATAGTCGGGGCAAAATAATTGCAGAGGAGCTATTCAAACATGATTCTGATCCGCTTTTCTGATGCTGAATCGAAGCGCCGGGCTTTGGGGTTCTTAGCCGGCCGCTTCTCGTTCAAGAGTTGGGCCAGTGGGGAAATGGCAGTCCCGGAAGCGGCGTTGGCCCATCTGGCGACCGAGGGTGTAACTTTTTCCGTTGAGGGGCCGGCTACCTATGAGCGACTCATTTCGACGATTCGAAATTCTCCTGCCGCAACGGTTTAACGACGGTCGGCCAGTCCCGGACGAATTGATTGCCGACACGCTGCTTGAACTTGAGGAGCGGTTTGGCGCAGTCTCGTCCGAAACCCAGACGATTCGCGGCTTGTGGCGGCATGAGGAACACGTGTTCCGCGACGACCTGATTCGCGTATTCGTCGACGTTCCTGACGTTCCCGAGAGCCGCCAGTTCCTCCTCGATTTCAAGAGTCGCCTGAAGGTCAGATTCAACCAACTCGATATTTGGATGACGACTTACGCGATCGAAGTCATGTAGAGGAAGACGGTTGCACCTTCCGATTGGTAGGGGCGAGGAAGTTGTGGCGAAACTGATTATCACGGGCGGCGTGCCATTGCAGGGGACGGTATCGGTCAGCGGGGCCAAGAATGCCGCACTGCCGATGATGGCGGCAGCTATTCTTGCCGACGCGCCGGTGGAACTATGCGGCGTTCCGCGATTGACCGACGTGCGCACGATGTCTCGGCTGCTCCACCACCTGGGCGTCGACGTCGCCCCTAACGGCGACTGCCTGACCTTGACTCCCGGCGACACGCGGGCGACCCAGGCCGGCTACGCTTCGGTGCGGCGGATGCGGGCGGGATTTTGCGTGCTTGGGCCGCTGCTGGCGCGGCGGGGCAGGGCGGTCGTGCCGCTGCCCGGCGGCTGCGACATCGGTGACCGGCCGGTCGATCTGCACCTGCGCGGGCTGGCCGCCCTGGGCGCCGATCTGCGCTTGGAGCGGGGCTATGTTTTGGGCACGGCCGCAAGGCTCCGCGGCGCGACAATCGACCTCTGCGGTCCGCGCGGTCCTACGGTGACGGGCACGGCGAACGTGCTTTGCGCCGCCGTGCTCGCCCGCGGCCGCACCGTCATCCGCGGCGCGGCGTGCGAACCGGAGATCGCCGACCTCGGCCGCATGCTGAACGTACTCGGTGCGCGGGTCTGCGGACTGGGGACGCCGACCATCGAAGTCGATGGAGTGGAGCGGCTCGGCGGTGGGAGCTACCGTATCATTCCCGATCGCATCGAAGCGGCAACGCTGATGCTCGCCGCGGCCATTACCGGCGGCGGCGCGAATGTGGTGGGCGTGGTTCCCGAGCATCTAAACACATTTCTCGCCTCGCTGGAAGCGAGCGGAATCTCCATCGACGTGCAGGCTGATCGTGTGACCGTGCGGGCAAGCGGCCAGCCGCTTGCGGTGAGCGCGTCCGCCGAACCCTACCCCGGGCTGCCGACCGATCTTCAAGCCCACTGGACGGCATTCATGGCGACGGCGGCTGGCCCAAGCCTCGTCGAGGACCGCGTCTTTCCCATGCGTTGGGGGCACGTGGCAGAGTTGAATCGACTTGGCGCGAATTTGCACTGCGTGCCCGGCGGCGTGAAGATCGCGGGTTGCTGTCGTTACCAGGGGGCGGAAGTGGCGGCTACCGATCTGCGGGCCAGCGCCGCCTTGATCCTTGCCTCGCTTGCGGCACGCGGTACTTCCGTCGTTCATGCGGCCCACCATCTCGAACGCGGCTACGAGCGGCTTGACCTGAAACTGGCCCAGCTTGGCGCGCGGATCGAGCGCTTGTCGCCCTTGGAAACAACGGACGGCGGCGTTTCCAGATCGCTGGGAAGCCGATTGTGAGCAAGACGACTGCTGCCTTTGCCGACGGCGACCGTGGAGCACGGGAAAGCGCTCCGGCCTGGACCGCGTGGGCCTTTGCCGCAGCGACACTGCTGGGCGCCTTCTTGTTGTTTCAGGTCCAGCCGCTGGTCGGCAAGTTCATCCTGCCTTGGTTCGGCGGAGCGACGGCGGTGTGGACGACTTGCATGTTGTTCTTTCAGATCGCTCTGTTTGGTGGTTACGCCTACAGCCACCTCTTGGTCGGTCGCCTTTCGCTGCGCAGCCAGGTCGTGGTCCATTGCCTGCTCTTGTTGGCAGCCGTCGCCGTGCTGCCGATTGTGCCCAGCAGCGCATGGAAACCGACCGGCGACGCCGCTCCCACGCTGGTCATCCTCGTGCTCTTGACGGCGACGGTGGGGTTGCCGTACTTCGTGCTCTCGACCACTAGTCCCTTGATTCAGGCCTGGTTCAGCCGCAGTTTCCCCGGCCGCATGCCCTATCGCCTTTACGCGCTTTCCAATCTCGGCTCCTTCCTGGCCCTGCTGAGCTATCCCTTCGTCTTCGAGCCGGCCTTAAGCCTGGCGACACAAGCGCGGCTCTGGTCATGGGCCTTTCTCGTGTATGTCGCGCTGGCTGCTCTAGGTGGAATAGCCGTCTGGCGGTTGAGATTGGCCCAATCCACACTAACCCGAAGCGTAGGCGAGGCAGTGACTTGCGATCCTCGCTTACGCTTCGGGTTAGTGTCAGGCTCAACCGTGGGCGGCATACAAAACGCCTGCGAGGCCCCGCAAGGCTCTTCGACTGCCACCGGCTGGCTTCAACGGGCGCTCTGGCTGCTGCTGCCGGCCTGCGCGTCGCTGGTCCTCTTGGCAACCACGAACCATGTTTGCCAGGATGTGGCCGCCGTGCCGCTGTTGTGGATTGTGCCGCTGTCGCTGTACCTGCTGACGTTCATCATCTGTTTCGATCATCCGCGGTGGTACGTGCGGCCGTTGTGGGCTGGACTGGCCGTGCTGGGGATCGCGGCGGTGATGGGAAGCGACAAGATGCTCGACTGGATCACTGAGCCGTACCAACACGAGGGCATGGTATTGACCTACGCCCATCAACTGTGCCTGCACTTCGGCACGATGTTCTTGATCTGCATGGTCTGCCACGGCGAACTTGTGCGCCTGCGTCCCGCTCCTCAGCGCTTGACCGAGTTCTACCTGCTGCTGTCGGCCGGGGGCGCGTTGGGCGGGACAATTGCCGGCCTGGTGGCGCCGCAGTTGTTCAAGACCTTCCTCGAATGGAACATCGGCATGCTGGCCGCCTATGCCCTGGCCACCGCGGTCTTGTTCCTCGCCGTGCCCCGGCGCGGCATGCGCCGGTCGGCGGGACTGCTCCTGTGCGGCTTTGCGGCGGGTGGCTTCATCCCCGTGTTGCTCTGGCAAGGAGACTTTCGCTCGCAGGCTTCGTACGAGCCGCGGCTTGTGGACCGGCAGCGGAATTTCTACGGCGTGGTGTCCGTGTGGGAGTACGACCGCGACAACCCCGAGTTGCACCGTTTCTGCATGAAACACGGGGCGATCCTGCACGGCGAGCAATTCACTGCGCCGGAAGAATGCCGTCAGCCATTCAACTATTACACGTGCGAAAGCGGCATCGGCAGGGCCATTGTCGCACTCCAGAAGACGAATGATCGCCTGCGGGTCGGCGTTGTCGGCCTAGGTGTGGGCACCTTGGCCTGTTATGCCCGGCGGGGCGATCACTTCACCTTTTACGAAATCAACCCGGCGGTCTGTGAAATGGCCGAGAAGTATTTCTCTTATCTGAACGATGCCAGGGAGCGCGGGGCGACGATCGACCTGAGCATGGGCGATGCGCGGCTCGTGCTCGAGCGGCAAGCGCCGCAGGCCTTCGACCTCCTGGTCTTGGACGCCTTCAGCGGCGGTTCGGTTCCCGTTCATCTGCTCACGCGCGAAGCGATGGACATCTATCGCCGCCACGTCGCGGCGGACGACGTGATCGTGATCCACGCTACCAACTCGTATCTGTACCTTTTCCCCGTGGTGCGGGCCTTGGCCGAGGACGCCCGGCTTGGCTGGCGGCGGGTCCACACGACGAAAGACAGCGATCGGTTCCGCCTGGCCAGCGATTGGGTCATCATCAGCCGGCGGGAAAGCTTGCTCGACGCGATTCCCAATGTCCCGCCGCCGTCCACGCAACGCGACGGCTTTGCGGTCCCCGTGTGGACCGACCAGAACAACAATCAATTTCGCATCATGATCGGCAGTCGGTAGGAGGAGTTTCGTGGTTCCATGAGGCCGAACCCGAAGGGTTCACAGCTATTAGCCGGTGGTAAGCGCAGCGCCACCACCGGATAACCGAGCGCGAGAGACCCTATTTGACCCCGTAGGGGTCGCAGTAAGTCGCCGCTGCGACCCCTACGGGGTCGGGACGTCGTTCGCGATCTTAACCCCGGGTGCGTTGCGCGACCCGGGGTTAATCGCTGCCATCCCTTCGGGATGGACTCGCAGGGACATTTCTTTCCTGGGGTGACGACGGACATGCCTGCCTCCGTCGTCGCGGGAACGATGATTCGCCGATCCTTACGCGAACTTCCGTCCGGTCAACTGCTCATAGGCCTCGACATATTTCGCCCGCGTCTTGGTTACCACGTCGCCGGGCAGGGCAGGGGGAGGGCTGTTCTTGTCCCAGCCACTGGCCGTCAGCCAGTCGCGGACAAACTGCTTGTCGAAGGAAGGTTGCCCCCGCCCGGGCGCGTATTGATCGGCTGGCCAGAAGCGCGAACTGTCGGGTGTGAGAACCTCGTCGATCAGCAGGATTTGACCGTCGACCTGGCCGAACTCGAACTTCGTGTCAGCGATGATGATGCCGCGCTGCAAGGCATATGCCGCCCCCCGCTGAAAGATATCGATGCTCCGCCGCCGCAGTTCGTCGCTCACTTCGCGGCCGACCGCATCGACCATCTGCTCGAACGTGATGTTCTCGTCGTGGCCCGATTCCGCCTTGGTGGCGGGCGTGAAAATGGGTTCCGGCAACTGCGCGCTTTCGGTCAATCCGGCAGGCAGGCGAATGCCGCACACGGTGCCGCTCTTGCGATACTCGGCCCAACCGGAACCCGACAAGTAGCCGCGGACCACGCATTCGATCGGCACTACCTTGGTCTTGCGGCAGAGCGTTGTTCGGCCTTCCAGCGCTGTCAGGTCGATGCCCGGCGGCAGGGCCATCTGCAGGACATCGGTGCTAACTAGATGATTAGGGCCGCCCAAGCGCTCGAACCAGAATGCCGAAATCTGCGTCAGTACGCGGCCCTTGTCGGGGATGCCCGTGGGCAGCACCCAGTCGAACGCGCTGAGACGGTCGGTGCTGACCAGGAGGAGTTGCTGACCCAGATCGTAAACGTCACGGACTTTGCCCCGCCGCACGGGCAGCCCCGGCAGCGAGGTTTGCAGAACGACAGGGGATGGCATGATGTCAAAGGGTATTCGAGGACCGAAAAGGGGATGTTGGTAGTTCCTCGAATATATCCGTGGCGGCCCCGATTGCCAAGTGTGCCGATTCGATTCGAGAGGATTTTTCCTGCCCCAAACGCCTTGAACCTGTGACAATCCTGCGGTACACTTCCCCAAGGAGGAACCCATCCCGATGGGGCAGATCAGATTTATCGTCTTACCACCGCAACGCATCACGGAAGAAGTGTTGCAGTTTGCCTATATGTCGGGCATGGATCGCACCCCGTGGGTGGTGCGCGCCGAGGTCGAGGAAGGCGAACTGGTGCTGGAGCGAGACGTCTCCGATTCCGGTTCGGTAACGGTCCCCTGGCAGGTCGAAGGCCACGGCATGCTGGCCCTTTCCACGGCCACGCTGGTCGAACGCTGGGAACCTTACAATCTGGCGGTGGAACTTGCCCGCGGCACGCTCAATGTGCTGCGGACGCAACTCTACGAGTGGGAGTCGATCGGGCTCGCCGTCCCGGCCGAAGTTTACGGCCTGTTGAAGGAGGCGCTGGTGAAATTCAGTTGGGCTGTGGTCCAGCAGGTCGGCGGGGATGCCGCCGTGGCCCAAGCGACCATGAAAATCGCCTTGGACGCCTCGCGACTTCTGGCCGCCGCCTATGCCGAGCAAGCGATGGCCGTGCGTCGCCGGGCAACCGGCCGGCTGCCGGCGCTGCTGGGCGGCGCGCTGAGTCGCCCCGACATGGACGAGGCCGCCGCCCGCTCGTTCCTCTCGGCCTTCAACATGGCAATGGTGCCCCTCTACTGGCGCGACGTGGAAACCGCGGAAAGCAACTTCGACTGGTCGGTGTGCGACCGGCAGATCCAATGGTGCCGCGAGCAGGGTTTGCGGGTCTGCCTGGGGCCGCTGTGGCAGCCCGACGCTCGCGGGCTGCCCGATTGGGTCTATCTCTGGGACGACGATTTCGAGAGCCTGCTCTCCGGGGCCGGCCAATTCATCGATGCCGCTGTGAATCGCTATCGCGGAAAGGTCGACATCTGGCACTGCGCGGCCCGCGTCAACACCTCCCAAGTCCTGCACTTCTCCGAGGAAGAGAAGCTGCGGATGGTGGCCTGGATCGTTTGCCGGGTCAAGGAACTCGATCCCCTGCACCCGTCGATGGTCGGCGTCGATCAGCCCTGGGGCGAGTACCTGGGGCGGCGGGCGGTCGATCTCTCGCCCATCCATTTTGCCGACGCCCTGGTCCGCGCCCGCCTCGATCTCAAGGCAATTCTCCTGGAAATGAACTTCGGCTGTTTCGCCGGCGGCACTCTCTTGCGAAGCGAGATCGAGGTCAACCGGCTGCTGGACTATTGGAGCTTGCTGGGCCTGCCGTTGTTGGTTGCCATGACCTTGCCCAGTGCTGGCGGCGACGATCCCCGGGCACGGCAGAAGTTGGACTTGCCTGCCGACGCGTGGGATCTCGCCTCGCAGCAGGCCTGGGTGGGGCGCTACGTGCCCTTGATCCTGGGCAAACCGGGGCTTCAGGCGGTCGTTTGGAACCAGTTCGAAGACGCCCTGCCACACGAGTTTCCGCATGCCGGCCTGTGCTCTTGGCAAGGGCAGGCCAAGCCGGCCCTGCGGACGCTTGCCGCGCTGCGCGCCGCCTGTGTCAATCCCCGCCCTGCGCCGTAGCGTGGGACCCGGGCACCGAGCGTAGCTTGGTCGGCTTGCGAGCGCAGGCCCACCGATGATGACGCGGTGAGGGGAGAAGGGGAGAAGGGGAGAAGGGGAGAAGGGGAGAAGGGGAGAAGGGGAGAAGGGGAGAAGGGGAGAAGGGGAATTCCTTACTTCTCCCGCCCGAAGCACACCAGGCACATGTCGTCGCTCTGCGCGCGCTTCCCCACGAACTTCTTGACGTTGCCCAGAATGCTCTGGCCGCAAGCCGCGACGCCAAGAGACGGCACCTTCACCTGTTCGTGCAGGCGGCGGAAGCCGTACAGCTCGTTCTTCTCGTTCATGGCCTCGGAAATGCCGTCGGTATACATCACCAGGCGATCGCCCGGGGCCAGCGTGTGTGAAACCTGCACGTAGTCGGCGTTGTCCATCACACCCAGCGGCAGCCGGGCGTTGGCTTCGTCGACCGCCTGGATCACCGTGCCCCCGTGGTCCAGGTAGGCCGGCGGATGACCGGCGTCGACGATCGTCAACTCGTGGCGTTGCGGGTCAAGCACGGCTAACACCAGCGTCACGAAGCGGTCTTCCCAGCCGGCAGCGAAGAATACGCGATTGATCTGGGCGACGGCCTTGGCCGGCACCGGCTCGCTCGCCAGGCAATAGCGCACGTCGGCCGAGAGCCGGGCCATCAGCAGCGATGCGGGAATGCCCTTGCCCGAGACGTCGGCCACGACCACCGCCAGCCGCCCGCCGGGCAGGGGGATATAGTCGTAGTAGTCGCCGCCCAGTTCGTTGGCCGGTTCGTAGAAGTGGAAGAAGTCGTAGCCCTCGATCTGCGGCGACGAGGATGGCAGGAATCCCCGCAACACGTCGTGCGCGACCTCCAACTCATGGCTGCGTTTGTGGTCGCGGACCGCCGTTTCGTGCAGTTCCGCGTTCTCCACGGCAATTGCCGCCTGGCAGGCGACGCTCGCCAGGACCTCGAGATCGTCGCGGCTGAAGCGGTTTCGCTGGTCGGCCGTGTCGATCTGGATGATGCCCGTCACGTCGCCCTGGCCGGTGATCAGCGGCGCGCACATCACCGAGCGGATATGGAAGTCCACAATGCTTTCCGAGGCCTTGAAGCGCATGTCGGATGCCGCGTCGGCCGAGAGGATCGCTTCCTTGCTGGCCATCACGCCTTTGACAATCGTGCGGCTGATATGCACCGTGTCGAGCAACTCTGGGCGGCGATGCTTCAGCGCGCGGGGAATCAACTTGCCCGACGCGGCATCGCGGAGCACGATCACGCCGCGATCGGCCTGGGGGAAAATCGCCAGCAGGCTGTCGAGCACCTTGGGCAATACGTCGTTCATGGCCACGGCGCGGCTCAGCTTCCGGCTGATCTCGAATAGGGCCTTGAGCTTTGCCTGCGGATTGGCTTCCAGCCGCAGGCTCGACGAGCCTGAGGAGACGTTCAACCGCGTCATGACCGTGGAATTGCCCTCGCCGACAGGCTCGTCGTCGATCATCACGGCCGTGGCCTGCGGACCGGCTACGGTGCTGCGGCTGACGGTAGCCTGCTTGTCGGCCGGATCGTCGCTGAAAACCAGAACCACGTCGCAGAGCGTGATGCGGTCCTGGTCGTTGAGCACTTGCGGCTGGCGGATCTGGCGGCCGTTGACGTAGGTGCCGTTGCGGCTCTGCATGTCCTCGATGTAGAACCTGTCGTCCACGCGTTGGATCCGTGCATGCTGGCGGCTGACCGCCCCGGAGTCCAACACGATATCGCATTCCGGATGCCGGCCCAGGATGGCCGACTCGCGGTCCAATGCAATCACGCCGCCGACGTGCGGGCCTTCGATCGTGTGTAACTGGGGCATAGTTCTTATTCCTTTCGCCTCAAAATCTCCAGTCCTGATTCTAGGGTGTGGCAAGCGCGGGCGTCAACCGTGTCACCACGGAAGTGGGGATTTATGCGTGTCGCCCACCCCTTTGGGGTGCTAAGGATCCCTTAGACACTTGGGAAGACGCGAATGGATGGCGGATCAGCGCACGAAAACCATCAACTCGTTCTCGGCCGCGGGGAGTTCCTTGGCATCGACGCGGTGGTAGCCGCAACGATCGGCAACGCGCTCTCCAATCACGGCGAAGCGCTCGCGGGCCAGGTGTTCGTCGTTCCAAAGGACGACGGCGTCGGCCTTGCGCTCGGCGAGCGCTGCCGGCATGCGGGCGAGCAGGCAGTCGCCGGGCGTGAGGAAGTCGACGAGGTGGCCGTGGGCGTAGAATGTGTCCAGTACGTCGAGATTTCCGGCGACCGCCGGCTCCGGACCCGCGCGATCGTAGATCCAGCGTCCCAGCGCCGCATGCTTCCGCATGCAGGCGGCTGCCGGCAACGGCCCGTCGACAAGGCTGCACACGACGGCCAGCGCAATCAGGCCGCCAGCGAGCGCGTACAAGGCCCGCGGCGAGACCTCCGCGCGCCGCTGGAACCAGTGACATGCGGCGGCGACAAGGCCCTCCAGCCCCAAGGCCATCCAGGGAATGGCGACGATCACCAGCGGCATGAAATAGCGCGAGTCAAGACCCACGGTGCCGTAGCGAATCCGCGAAGTGATCAAGAGCAGAAGGTTCATGCAGCCTAGCGCCAGGTGCTCCGGCCGCAGGAGAATCCGCCACCCGCGGGCTAAGCCGGTCAGTAGCAGCAGTCCACCGATCCAGGTGCAGGCCTTCGCTAAGCGCTCCAGGAACTTGAACGTCAAGGTCCCGCTGGGCGTGTACTGGTCGAGCATGACGGCGGGCGGCTCGGGCGGCGCGACGTCTTCCGGCGGGACGGGCAGATTGGTCTTGGCCGTCTTGTTCAACCAGGCAACGGCAATGCGCAGATGGGCGGTGCGGAAGAACTCCCAGCGGGGATGTTCGCGGAGCCACGTGCAGTTCAGCACGGTCACCGTGGCCGGGACCACGGCCAGGCAGAGCAAGATGCCGGCCGCCAGGCGGATGCGCACGCTTCCCGCAGTCGCTCCGACGGCCTTCGGCCGGCCTTCGGCTTGCAATCTCTTCTTAGGACCTGTCCAGAAACAACTCCCCTCGCCCGTACGCGGGAGAGGGGCAGGGGGTGAGGGCAAGTACTTAGCCGTCCACCAGCGGTACGCGCTCCAGCCCAGCAACGGAACCAGCAGCAGCCAACCCTCAGTGCGCGTGAAGATCGAAAGCGTCAGCGCCATGCCGGCGGCGAGGAACAGACGCATGCGCAACTCGCCCACCGCCCGCCAGAAATAATATAGGGTGAGCACCAGCAGGAACCAATAGGTCGAGTCACGAACGATCAGCGGCGAAATGGCAATCAGTTTTCCGTGCAGGGCATAAACGAGGCAGGCAATGAGGGCCAGCCGATCGTCGAACATCCGCCGCAGCCAACCCCAGAGCGGCAGCACCGTACACGTGGCCATCAGCACGCTGAACCACTTTCCAGCGATTTGCCAGTCGACGCCCAAGTGCCGGAGCGGAATCAGGATGAGGGGGAAGATGTTCAGGCCGAACTCGGCAAAGCCTCGATCGAGGTCTCCATGTTCCAGTGCGACGCTGGCGCGGAGGTAGTGGACCGAATCGCTCCAGAGCACGTCCCAATTCCAGGCCGCAATCGCCCGCGGCGCCAGGCAGGCCAACAACAACAGCGCAAGGGTCCAGGGCCGCCAAAGCAGGGCGGAATCCGGAGCCGGGCCGCGGGGAAAGTCGTTCCGCGGCCCGTTGATCAGTGTCTTCCAAACGTCTATAGGACGTTCTTTCAATGGCTGCATACGGGACGAATCCGTTTTGGCGTTTCCCTCTGCGGATGCAATGGTGAAATACGAGACGGAGGGGGTTTCTTGACGATCACCAATGTTGCTATAGTTTGCACGGATAGAACGGGCACGTTGGAGTCCCGGCTTTAGCCGGAATTTACGCAGGATTGCCGGCTAAAGCCGGGACTCCAACAAGTTCGTTGCTGCGCGCGCACGGCATATCGCTTAATATCGTGTAAAGATGGGCAAAACTTGCAGGATTTCCCGGTTGTAGGGCGTTGTGTAACCCGAATAGAATTGAAAAATAGGATCCGGCAGAAATTTCCTATAAAGCTCGCGCCGCCCTTGTCAGCGCGCCGAACTTTGCGTCACGTTGGATGACGAACTTCCGCTCTTGCCGGCGCGGTATTTGCGACAGCCGCCGCCGCACGCCCGAATTTTTTGAGTGCTCTGGTGCGGGGATTTTAGCGAATCGGGGCGCGGATCCCCTCACGGGCGCGCTGAGACCGTATGCATTTTTTGCAACAAAGTGTTGCACTTGCTGGATGCCGCCAAAGGGGCGAGTTCAAAAATTCCGCAGATCGCCGGCCGGTGTTCAGCGGTCCATTGGCGTAGGCCGTGAACAAGCGCAGCGCAGTTCCGGCATCGCTGCCCGTAGCTTTTCGAGCTAGCGGCCGGACTCGGCAAGGATGGATTCCAATGCCCGCACGTACGCGTCCGTGGTAGTACGCTGGGCATCAAGAATTTGGAACGTGTCGTAGGTGGGGCTGTTGGGGTCGACGTCATAGCTGGCAACCTCGTAGGCATGTCACGAAACCAGACAAAATTAATCTCGCCCCATTCGCGCGCGGCGCGGAATTGTGTCGCGGGCCCACGCGGCTGCGGCGTTTTCGCTTTCCGCCGCTCGATCATTTCAAGGGGCACTGGAGCCGGTCGCCGGGCCGCTGACATCCGACGCATTCTTGTCGTTCTCGGTCCATACCAAAGGCGGAAAAGCCACGTACGACTTCAACGCGCGGTAATGCTTGTTCGTGGCGCAATCGACGCCGAAATTCAACAACTCGCGGCCCAACCCCGGAATGGCAATGGCCTCGTTCTTCAAGGGAAAACACCGCTGCCGCAACGCTCGCGCTCCGGCCGGCGAAAGACTGTAGCACACGAGGCCGAACGCTCCTATCAATCGCAGCGGCAGGACCTCGTACACCCGCTCCTGAAATTCGGCCGTTCTAAGCCCCAGCATCGACGGATCGAACTGCATCACTGTCTGCTTGATCCCTTTGCGAACGTGCCGAACGGGGTCAGGCTTACGTTTTGTACTGTGCTTTGCAAAGTACAAAACGTAAGCCTGACCCCGCTGTCGGGCACTTGGGTTGCACGCAGCAGTTTCTGAGCAAGGTCCTGAACGGTCGGCGGGGATGGCCCGATGGCATGCGCGAACGGGCGGAAGCGTACTTGGAGGAGAAGGAAGAGCAGGCTGACCTTGGCAGTGGCAATACGACGTGACGTTGTGACGGCCCTTTTTTCCGTGGGCCAACGTGATCTGCTGTTTGCCGCCGCAGTCGCGCTACTTCTTCCAAAACTCCCAACACTTCTTCTTCGGTTTGGCCGGTGGGGATGAGAGGGCCGCAAGGGACTGCGGCCGGGGCCGCTCGCCATCCGCCACTTCGCGGATGATTTGAGCGAGGTAGTTGTTGATCTTGTCGCCTTGGCTGATCTTGATGGCGGCTGCAATCGACTTTTGCGCCTCGGCAACGCGGCCCGCTAACAGATAGGAAAGCGCGAGGTTACCTAGAAGACCAGCATTGCCCGGGTCGAGGGCAACGGCCTTTTCAGCTACTTTGACCGCTTCGTCGAACTTCCCGAGTTCCAGGCAAACGCCGGCCAGCTCACGAGGGACGACCTCGACAGTCTGTTCCAGTTCATATGCGCGTTGAAATGATCGGTAGGCGAGTTCGATCTTACCGAGCGCCATTTGCCCTTTGCCGTGGTACCAATGCACATTCCACGAATCGGGAGTGGCGACCATTACCTTTTCGAGCATCTCGACGGCCCGGGTGACTTCTTCGGCCACCTTGCCGTCGACCGGTTTTTCGCCGGCCGTTACCAAGTGTTCACTGATCACCTGCGAGGCAGTTTTGAACATGGCTTTGACGGGAGTGGATGTGCGACCAATGTAGACTTCCTTACCTGTTTCCTTGTTCCGGAACACCTCGATGTTGTCTTCCAGTCGCACGAATTCGAGGTTGTCCTGCCCACTGCGATCACAGAAGGATAATCCTGAACCTACATGCGGGTCCCATCCTTCACGGGCAACGACGGACTCAGGGCGCGTTCCTACCTTCCAAGCGATCACTGCCCTTTCCCATTTCGCCGTGACCAGCCATTCGCAGTACGGAGTGACTGACCGATCGAACTCGTTGACCAGCACGACATCTGAGTCTGGGCCTTGAGAGACGTTCAGGTCCAGCTTCTCAAGGGATCGCATGAACTTCTGCGCATCTGCTTCCGCCATGAAGCTGCATCGCCAAAGGTCGTCATCCGCCAGCGCCGTGGCATTTGGCGTCTCGATGGCGTGGTTCTCCAACAAATGCACTATGCGAGCCTTTTGAGCGACAACGGTGAAACCTTCAATGGGAATTGCCATGCTACGCCGATTCGTATCACTAGAGTTGACTATGATGGCGGTCTTGCAGGCAAGACCACGATCGCTGAGCGTCGAAGCGCAACCCGCACTCCGCCGATTGGGAGTCAGTGGGGAGGATCGGCTGATCGCCTTCCCGACGCCAGTCCAGCCTCGAACTGCGGCCGATTGTACCAGGGTTGGGCAGGTTGCTCCAGCGACAAGGTGGAGGAACCGGCAAGTGAGTACAAACGATCGGTGAGCGCGAAGAGGCGTACGGCAGCGCTTAGATATAGTCGAGGCAGGCAGTCCGAGTTGGAATCTGCCAATATCGCCGTGCCGGGTTTGTGGGTTCGACGGAAGAGGACTGGGGTCGAGATAAGGCAGGGTAGCTTCGGCCGAACCAGATTAGGTTCGAGGCGGAAGCCAATCAGGTTCGAGGGTTATCAGGCTTGCTTCGAGTTCATACAGGTGCCTGTAGGAGCTTCATTCGAGGATGATAGCTTGATAGCAGGGTGGGGCCGGGCGGCGTAGCCGTCCCGGCCACACCCAGGTGTATTGTAGTGTATTGTAGTGGGAAAATTTGACCCCCTAATTTACGAGGTATTTCGCGATTTTTCGATTCGCCATAGTGACTTGTTGGTTGTATTTGGGGTCGCCATAGTGACTTGTTGGTTGTATTCGAGGTCGCCATAGTGACTTGTTGGTTGTATTTGACACCCCCTCAGCCACGATTACGGCCCGGCCGCGGCGGCCAGAAGGGTGTCACAAATGGTTACGGCAGGGTGCTGGCCGGGTATGCGTTTGGCCGCCGGCCGGACGATCTTGGCTTGCGATAGCCGGACATTCTGTCCGGGTTCAGCCCGTCGTGGCGCCGCCGACAATGGCGTTGGTCGTGGTGTAGCCCGTCGTGGCGCGGCGGTTGTTTACAGTTGTAAACAGCCCAGGTGCGCCTGGAGTTGGCCGCCAGCGCCGACCATGACTGTCCAAATCTTGTAGTCGAAGATGCCCGGCCGCCCCGATTCATCCGCTGCCAGGGCCACCCGTTGGCCCTTCCACACCGTAGCGAACGAAATCAACCTCGATTGGTCGCTTCCAGGCGGTGTCGTGTAATCTGGCGTTGCTGGCAGTTGCTTCAATGACAAAGTGGGGATTACTGCCATCCACGTCGCCCGTCAGCATCAGGCTCGCCTTTCGACTGTGGTGCTGGCCCGGAAAAATGACCAACTTCAGACTCGGTGCGTGCCGCCGCCGTCCTTTCTTCTGTGCCGCCCATGCCTTTAGGCGCTCCGCCTCGGATGCAACAGCCATGGGGAGACGCCACGGGGCTGCGTGGCGAAGGGTATCGACAAGAAGCTTGGTCCATGCAGCGTCGGGATGGGCACAACACGCTGGCGGACTGATTCTCTCGCCCCCAAGAAGCCGGTGCAGATCATCAGAAACGCTTACGCGGTAGAGGGCCAGGGCCTCCTCGATTCTGCCCTCATCCAGCCACGCCAAGGCTTCCATCGCACGCTGGTTCTCATCTGCCGCTCCAGCCGATGCCGTTCCCAACAGTTCGTCCACGGGAACCTCGGCAGAGGTCCACAACCACGGGCAGCGATCCCAGCGATGCGCCTGGTTGGCGAGAATCGGATCGATCAGCTCAACGCGCACGACTTGCTCGCTGCGATGTTCAGGTCCGACCGCCGCTAGGCAGAGATCGCGGTCCTTGCGGGGCGCATTCACCGTGTCGTAAGCAGCCAGTAGAACTATGCTTTTGAGGGCCGGTCTTCCTGCTGCGTCCCAGGGAAAATGATGCACAATGCGGTCCGTTGCAAGCGACTCGATGTCGTGGTCAAACGCCCGTCGTCCTTGGCTCGTCAAGAGACTCAGGAACTCGGACTTCGGTTCTGAGACTCGACACTCCATCACCGTCCTGGCAGAAATCCCTTTCGCGATCTTCTGCAATCGCTTTCGCTCTTGCGCGGGATCGACTGGCTCTGGCCGGCGCCATGCTTGCGGAAATGCCCAAGGCACGATCCGTTGCACCACCTCGGCGGCATCGCGTGTGCTCCACACTTCGGGATTCTGGTCTTCGTCACTTTCGCGAAGCGCAAGGAGATAACTCTGATGATTCTGGTTGGGTTCGTAGATAAACGCGTAACCGGCGCGGCCGGAACACCGTATGCTGAGGCCGTTGGCGTGGCCCTGTTTCCCTGGCTGACACGCGAAGCGGCCGGGAAACTGTTCACCGAGGACTCCTTCAATGGGGGCGAAGTTATGCATAGGTCTGACGGCATGCCAGGTTGAATAAGATCGGCAGAACGCAGGATAACATGGGAGGCCGCCGTGTGCAACTCCTTGGCAGAACCTGCCGACAGGCCGCGGACCTCCAAAAGGCCGGTTCAGTCCGCCATTGGCTGAGCGCACTGCAAAAAGCGGCCAATCGGGATGCGAACTTGGGCCACCGCAAGACTCGGTACGGCGGCTGCCGGATCTCCGCTCTCGGCCGCCGGCCGACCCGATTCCACGCTGCCCGGCCACCAATCGGCCTCCTCCTGCCCGTCGATACCCGGACAATTTGTCCGGGTACGGCCGCCCCGCGATGCGAGCGACGGTCCGCCCCAGCCCCAGCGCCCCGCACTCTCCGCCCACCGCGCCTGCCAAATCCAAGGGCCCCAGCAAAATCGGTGTGGCGAGGTGCCAGGGGCCAGCTCCTGACGACTGTTAACAATTGTAAACAAACCGCCCGCGAGGCACGCCGGCGTTCTGCCCTGCCCCAGCCTCTACCACGCCGCCCAGCCGAGCCGATCGGAGAGCCAGAGCAGGGCGATGGCGAAGGAGCGAGAGGACGCAGCGGTCGGGTGTGGGGCGCAGGCGGCGGCTGGGAACCGTCATGTCAATTGATGATCTTGCAGTTCGGCAAGGCTTGATGCAGGCGCGCGACGCCTTCGTCCGTGACCTTTGTTCCGCGCAGCGTCATGGTTCGAAGCGCGGTCAGTCGTTTCAGGTATTCTATTCCAGCGTCATCAATCCCAGTGTCCAGCAACCCCAGGTGGCGCAGGTGTGGGAACCGAATAAGTCCTTCTAAAGCGTCACTTGTGATTTGGGTATGGCAAAGAAAAGCGTCGTCAATGTCCTTCGAGAAGTCGTCGACCATTAAGAAATCAACCTCGTAAACATCGATCAGGAAGTCTGGTCCCATGACCTCCTCAAGCCACCTCGGAGGGGGCGTCACCTCAGAGACCTGCCTACCGTAGTAAAGCACGAAACCGCCTAACTGCTGAATGGTCGCGATAGCTTCTCGCTGCTGCCTTGCCTTCCTCATCTCTGCCGCCAGCCAACTGAACGGCAAGGCCACGGCAACGGTCAATACCAGCAACGTGCGAATCCCAAACTGAAACCGCCAGCGAAAGACCAAGGCCGTCAGCCACCACAGCAGCATCATCCCCAGCACGATGCCCACCGCCGCCACCGCCACAAGCACCGTCCAGCCCTTCTTTTCGTTGAACGAGAACCACTTCGCCTTCTCCGACAGGAAAAGTAAGCCCGTCACCGCCATCGAGCCGAGCACGAGCCACCCGGGCGTGGGGCAATACTAGCGGCGTTTCTCGGGCGTGTCCATGCCGTCAGTATACCGCGCCACCAGCGGCCCTACCAGAATGGGCCTCCGAGCGCAGCCACCCTGCACGCCCGCGTTCCGATCGCCCTTGCCCGTTGCACGAAGGTTGCCGGGGAGGTCGTTCGAGGGCCGTGTTTGGAGTCCGCGGCCCCCTTGTGTCGCAGCCCGCCGCGGCGCAGTAGAATGAGAGGTGGCTCGACGCTGGGCGCTCCGTTTGGAGCAGAGCATACCCAGATCTGACACAGTAGGATGATATGACGGAGATCATGAGAACTACAAAATGTTCGTTTTCACGCCCCAGTTGCGCGCCCAGGGTCCATTGTTTGGTGCTTGAAATCAGTCTGGCCGTGGCGTTGATCTCTGGATGTGGCCATCCGCAGGTTGACGAGAAGACAGGTCCATCGAGCACCCAACCGACGCCTGTTGCTGATCGCAACGATGGATTCATAAGCACGCTCGATGTCGACGCCCTCGGCGACCACCCGCCCTGGAAATCGTACAAGCCTGGCATCGATGCCGTCGAGGTCTCACTGAAAATACCTCCAAACACGCCCGGAAACTCCGATCGTTTGATCCTGTATGTTCCACACGGACAACACCGTCGCCACTCCTTGGGCTGCGTGTTCGTCGCTCCCGCGGGCGCTCCGATCTTTGCCGGCAACTCGCAGGCCGATGGCGACCGCGCCGAGCACGTGCCCTACGTCAAGGCAGGCTATGCCGTCGTGGCTTTCGACATTGACGGGACGTTCGACCAAAACGACAAGACGCGGGCAAATATGCAGTCAACCTATGCGAAGTTCAAAGCAGCCGCCGGTGGAGTGGTCAACGGCAAGAACGCATTGGAATATGTCCTGGCACGACTACCCGAGGTCGATCCCGAACGGCTTTACGCTGCGGGTCACAGCTCCGCGGCGATTTGGGCCTTGCTTTTCGCCGAGCACGAGCCGCGGATCAAAGGCTGCATCGCCTATGCGCCGCTGCCCGATCTGTTCGGTAGATCCCCCAGCCATAGAGCGACTACCGAAACGCACTTTCCTGGCATCGCCCAGTTCTCGCCGCAAGAAGGCATTGAACGTCTGAGGTGCCCCGTCTTCGTATTTCACGCGGACGACGACCATACCATTCCCATTGTGATTACGCGGCGCTTCGTCGAACTGCTCAAGCCAACCAATTCCGACGTTACCTTCCATACCGTGCCCACCGGCGATCATTATCGATCTATGATCAAGGAAGGAATTCCGCAGGGCATCAAGTGGCTGAAATCTCTCCGGGCCGAGGCGAAATCGGAGCCGACGTTGCCGGTTGCCGAAAAATTTTAGCTGGAGCAAAGCGATAACTCCATGCTATCGATCGCACCCCAACCCGCCCGCGAGCCCACTCCGCCCTTCCAGTACACCCTGCGGACCTTGCTCCTCTTGTTCGTGGTGCTGGGGTCGTCGCTGGCGGTGTTCGGTGGGTGGGGCATCGCGGTTTTCGGTCTGGTCGTGGGGTTGGCGATCTACGTTCGGCAAGCCCAATCGTTGCCGTCGCTGGCAGAGCTTGTTGTGATCGTCGTAGTATTGCTGGTTCTCGTCGCGCTGCTGTTGCCCGCTGCTCAGACTGCCCGCGAGTCGGGCCGCCGTGTGCAGTGCGCCAGCAACCTGAAGCAACTCGCGATAGCTCTGCTATACTACGAAAAGGCGAACGGCTGCTTTCCGCCGGCCTACATCACCGACAAGAACGGCAAGCCCATGCACAGTTGGCGAACGCTGATTCTGCCGCACATGGATTTGTCTGCTCTGTATAACCTGTTCAAGTTCAGCGAGCCTTGGGATGGGCCGAACAACAGGAAGCCAGGGACGGTTCCGGTTATGGTCTATGTCTGTCCGAGTGACCCCGCGGTTCGCCAGCCTGCCGCTGCGCGGACAAGCTATGTGGCCGTGGTTGGGCCAAACACCGCTTGGGCAGGCGACAAGCCGCGAAAGCTCGCCGATTTCGGCAAGCATGCCTCTACGACGATCATGCTCGTCGAGGTGACCAATTCCGGCATCGACTGGGCGGAGCCGAAGGACCTATCGCTGGACTCGATCACCGCGGACAGCGGCGCTTCGACCACGCTGGCTTTGACGAGCAATCACGGCAAGCAAAAGGACTTCTTCACCTATATTTCTGATTCCCGCGTCAACGTGGCAATGGCGGATGGCAGCGTGCGGAGCCTGTGGCTTGGCAATCGATCTGCTGAAGAATTGCGGAAACTGTTCGAAATCGGCGGCTGTACGGAAGAAGAGATCGGCGAGCCGGAGCGGCACCTGAACTGGCCCAACATCGCCGCCCTGGCCGTGTGGCTTGCGTCGGTCGGCGCGCTGCTAGTCGGGGCGGTCAGGGGCAGGAAGACGTTGCTGGGGCCGCCGGCTGCCCGCTGAGGTCTCGATCGGACATGGCGGCAGCCTGATCGCCCAACGCACTCCAGCCACGGGCCTGCCGAACGGCAATTTGGCCTCGGCCGGCATTCTTCGTCGAACTCCTGGCGGCCGATGGTGCCCACGTTGGCAGATGTTGAGGTGATCTCTTGAAGTGGCTCCCACCGGCAGGGTAGAATACGTGCGCAGGCCAAGGGGATCGGCGCAACCCACGGAAGCGGGGGCTATCCCACGGCCCCTCCCGGCGAACAGTTCATTGTATTCTTAGAGTACCTTTCCTTAAAGGGTCGCGACTGATGTCCTGCTTTATTGTTCCAGTCTTTGCTTTTCTGGTCCTCGGTGCCGACCAGCCCCTCGTCCCATCCGCTCACTTGGACAGCGAAGGCGAAACTTGGCCTGTCGCCCTTACCCTCGATGGCAAGAGCTTGTTGGGCGTTCTGAAGAGCGGCGACCGTTGCGACGTGGTGGTGTGGGATACTACCAGCAAGTCGCGGACTTCACTGGCAAAGGGGAGCATGGGCTTACCCCTCGCGGTCTCGCCAGATCGTCAGAACGTGGCCGGGATGGTTCTAAGCAACATTAAGGACGCCTCGGCGGCCGCGGAAGTAGTCATTTGGAATGTCGCGAAAAGGTCGACAACCGCCGCGCTATTGAAGCTGAAAAAGACGTCGATGCCTCTTCTGCTCTGGCCGGCATTGCCCTGTCAGTCGGCGGACTTCTCCTGTGACTCGACCCTATTCGTCTTTGCGGACGGCAATACGAAGAAGGCCCACCTCTGGAATCGCGAGCCGTCGGGAGCATGGGGTGCGCTAAGGACGTTAGATTTGGCCCTACGAAGTGACGCGCCGAAGCCAACACTCCTTGAAGTAAAGTTCAGCCGTGACGGAAGGCAACTCTTTGTATTCTTCCCGATCGGAGAACCCGACAAGCCAATGTCGTCGGTGGCCGCCGAGACATGGGACATCTCCTCCGCACGCCCGACCGCCTGCCAAATACAGCCGGCGGATACGTACGTCTTTTACACGGGACCATTCCCTCACATACTCGGTGAAAATATCTTATGCTTCCAGGCCTCGGAGGGGTCGGGAAAAGGGGTGGTTGGTGTCGAGATCCCATCGGGCAAACAAAAGTATGACGTTGATGCCCTCACACTTTGGGCGCGGCTGTCACCAGATGGGAAAACCTGCGGCGACCTCCGTTGGCTTCTAATGAGCGGTCAGACCCTGCGCCCAGTAACGGTTGGATTTTGGAACTTCGATGATGGAACTCAGAGACGCACTGTAGAGCTTCCGAAATGCGACCAGCCGCCGATAGCTACTTTCACGCCGGACTCCCGCTGTTTCCTATGCACTGCCGGGCCAGACGGCCGGAGTGTTTTCCTGATCGATGTGAAGACGGGCAAGATTCACTCCTCTTGGACAGGCAGTGCGCCAGTGCGGGGCCTTTTCCCCATCAGCACTGGCGAAGTCGCCACGATCACTGTCGCGCCCAAGGCCGTCCTGCTATCCAAGATCCACGTACCGTGAGTGCCCATTGCGCGGAATTCCAATGCGAGGGAATTTCAGGGCCTGCTTTACCATGACTCAAAATGGAGGGATCGAAGAAGCAATAGAGGCAGGAGTGTCATCCAATCGAGCAGGCGGGGCATCGCCGGGTTGCCAGCATGTCACGGCCGCAGAGTCGCTTCGCGACCGCGGCCTGGTGGTGCTGCCGGCAGCTTTCGGCAGCCACGCTTTGCTCTGCCTCCAATCGCCCTCCTGAGCGCCCCAGCGCGTTCCTGGCGGCCTTCTCGCCGCAGGACCACTGCCGGAACCTTGATGCGTCGGCAGGCCCCAGGCGAGCGTCCAAGAAGCCCGCAGCCACCATAGACAATTCTCGGATCGGCTCTTGCGCTGCGACCACAGAAATCGTATGATAGAAGCTACCTCGTTATTGCGGGCATAACCTTCTTCCTTTTTGCCTTCTGACCTTCTGCTTGACCTTAGGCGGCCCCGTCGCCCTCTCGGTCGTTTCCTACTTCAGCCGCACCTCGCGGCAATCACCCTGTCGCCGCCCGCGTCGGGCATGGCGAACAACCCTTGGAGAAAATCCCATGGAACAACAAATGAGCTTGAAAGATGTCGCAGCCCTACTGGGCGTAAAAGCTTATCGCGTGGAGTACCTGCTGAAATCGGGGAAATCGGGGGACACGATACCAATTGGAAATGAAATGAAATCGGGGAAATCGGGGGACACGGAAATCGGGGGACAGGAAATGGGGGGACACGATACCAATTATTTGCGGCGGACCCGGCGCGCTGGACACTTTTTGGGTAAAGTTAAGGTGTGGTGTTTTGACTACGCTTAGCGGCCCGCGACACCCCTCCCAGGTGTCGCGCGGCCGCAGAGCCGCGAGGACATTTCGCCTTTTGTTGTGCTCTCCGTCGCAGTCGGCCGTTAGGCCGAATTTTAGCGCCGAACTTTTCGTTTGTTTTGCTTTCTTCGATCAGCGTTGTATACGTCCCAAGGGAAGCGGTTGTCTGGCGATTGCGCGCGGGGGCGTGCCCCGCCACCGCAGGCAATCGCAACCTGCCAACTTTCGTCGGTGTGCGCCACGGACGCGCAAGATCCGCAACGGATGGGGCTGAGCACTGACGATCGCCCCATACCGGAGAAGTAGAGAACTCTCCCGAAAACCGAGCCCTCGCCGCAGCTTTTCGGCACTTTGTCTTGCCAGATGGCAATCTGGGAATGCTTGAGAGACGAAAACGCTGTCTGGTGGGGTACGCAACGGATTGCAAGACAACGAACGAATCTCAGCAACTTGGTTTCCTGGCGCCCGGTTAACTCTCCAACCGCCCAGTGGTAATCTCGACCTCGCGGATTACAATAAGGGGCGTTCTGTGGCTATGGCGCAGCAGGGTAGGTCTAATTCACGAGGTTAGTATGAAGTACATTGCACGGCGCTCGTTCCTGAAAAAAAACGCCGGTACGGCGGCCGCGTTAGCGGCCTGGCAGATCATTCCGCGGCATGTATTGGGGCAGGGGCAGACACCGCCCAGTGAGAAGGTCAACATCGCCGGTATCGGTATCGGTGGGCAGGGCGGGCACGATATCCGTCAGTTGGAAAGCGAGAACATCGTGGCCCTGTGCGATGTTGACCAGCGCCGTTCCACGGGGTTGCTCAATGCCTTCCCTAAGGCCACGTACTACCAGGACTATCGCAAGATGCTCGATGAGAGGAAGGAAATCGATGCGGTGGTCGTGGGCACGCCCGATCATATGCACGCATTTGTTTCCATGGCAGCCATGCAGCATGGCAAGCATGTATATTGCGAGAAGCCGCTGACACACTCGGTGTGGGAAGCTCGCCAGGTGGCCACGTACGCACGCGAGAAGAAACTAGCCACGCAGATGGGCAATCAAGGCCAGGCCAGCGCGGAGACGCGTGCGCTGTGTGAGATGGTGTGGATGGGCGTCATCGGGCCTGTCCACGAGGTGCATATCTGGACCGACCGGCCGTCGCAGGGACTGTTCAACGAGTACTGGCCACAGGGAGTGGGCCGCCCAACCGATACGCCGCCGGTGCCGGTTGGGATGAACTGGGACCTGTGGATTGGCCCGGCGCCGATGCGGCCGTACCATCCGGCGTACCACCCGTTCAAATGGCGCGGCTGGTGGGATTTCGGAACCGGCGCCTTGGGTGATATCGGCTGCCATTCCATGGACCCGGTCTTCCGCGCCTTGAAGCTGGGGCATCCGACCTGGGTGCAGGCATCCTCCACGCGGGTCAATACGGAGACGTATCCGCTGGGTTCCATGGTGACCTATTCCTTCCCCGCCCGTAGTGCCGATCCGCAGACGAACAATACCCATATCAAGGGCGTTTCCGGCGCGCAGTCTGGGGCCGTGGAGATGCCGACGGTCAAACTGGCGTGGTATGACGGTGGGCTGCGGCCACCGCGTCCCGAGGGCTTGCCCGAGGATCGCATGATGGGTGACAACGGGCGCCTGCTGATTGGCGAAAAAGGCTTCATCCTGGGCAACAGTGTTTATCCCGAGTCGCTTCGTTCCGACATTGCCGGCAAGACTCACTTCATTCCCCAATCACCTGGCCACTACCGCGAGTTTGTCAACGCCTGCAAAGGTCAGGGCCCGGCGGGATCGAACTTCGATTTTGCCGGCCCACTGGCCGAAGTGGTGTTGCTGGGCAATGTGGCCTTGCGTGCGCAGTTGCGCGAGCCGCTAACGCGGCACAAGCTGATGTGGGACCCGGTGGCCCTGAAGATCACCAATTTGCCGGAGGCCAATCAGTTCCTCCGCCGCGATTATCGCCAGGGGTGGACGCTGGTGTAGAGGCGGCACGCATCGGCCGGGTTCACAGAACTCCCGGAGAATTCTTGACATTTCACGCTTTGCCCCCTAGACTCAAAGCTGGGGTCGCGGATACACGCTCTGTCCGTTGCGAAGGAGCAACACGCATGTCCGATGCCACGATCACCCCAGTCCAACGAACCGAGGAGACCTCGATGAGCCATCCCGCCCGCATTTGGCTGACCCGCATGATACCCTGGTCCGCTGCCCTGCTCGTGCCCATAGTGCTGGCGGCCTGTCCGCAACCCGGCACCGCAGTCGATGACGCGAAGGCCGCCGAGAAGGCGCCAAACTCAGCTCAGCCAGCGGCAAAGCAGCCAACGGCCGCAGAGCCGGCTCCAGCACAGGTTTTGGGAAAGGGAAGCTGGTATCTCTCCGAGAATACGACCCCTTCAAACTGGTCGAAGACGGGGTTGTTCTATGAGAAGCCGTGGTACGACCACGTGGATGCCGGGGACAACACGACGCTGGAACTGTACGTCAAAGCGCTCACGCCGCATACCATCGAAGTGTTCAACGCCAAGAAGCTGGCGATTGGCATAGTGGCACGCCCAGACACCACTCACCCGAAGCCCAGTTGCGACGTCAAGCTGGGTGATTACGTCCAACTCACTGATCAGAAGTGGACCAAGGTCTCGATCCCCTTGGCGGATTTCAAAGGCGTAAATCTCCATGATGTGTACTTTCTTCCCGGATTGCCGATATCCCTGGGAACCGGCGACTATTCCCTAGGGGTCGACGAGATTCGCTTCGTCGGCGGATCGGCACCCGTTGTGTGGTATGGCGATGCCCACCCGAATAATCCGATCGCCATCCACGGGCCCGGCATGAAGGCCCGCTTCGTTGCCACCGGTGGCGTCGATGTGGACCAAACCGCGCGCAAGAAATAGGATTATGCCGACGGCATACAGGCTAGGCTTCTCACTCTGGAGCAGCGGGAAGAGGAATCCCGCGAGGCTCAGGCCCGACGACGCCGCAAATGGGCCGCACGGCATGCTGCAGCTATTCACTAGGCTGTGACGATATTATCGGTACAGAATACCAGATCGGCAGTAGTGGCCAACTACTGCCTTGAGTCGCGAGGCCAGTCGGAGCCTCCGTATCCTTCAGGGACCAAAGGATGTCTCTTCCCTGTAATCTGTGAAAGAGCGATAGCTGCGTTCACTTTCACGCTCTCGTCGGATAGAAGACTCTCCATGAGCGGTTTTGCATCAGCCGCACGCATGCTCCCGAGAGAACAGACGGCATTGCATCTGCTTCCGCGATCCATACTGGCATCCTTGGCAATCTCAATGAGCAGGGGAACCGTCTTCGCATCTCCAATTTTGCCCAGGACAAGCACAACCCAACTGCGCACTTCCGGGGACGGATCTTTTGCCAATGCGACCAATTCAGCCGGCGCACTCGACAGATTTAGGAATTGGAAAGCCACCACACCATCTTCACGAGTCTTGGCATCCTTGCTCTTCAATTGTTCGAAGAATGGCTTCAGGAGCGCAGGGTCCTGGGTCAGTTGGAAAAGTGCCTGACGTCGGGCGTCGCCTAAGAGGTCGTGGCGCAGCCCGTCGGCGCTGTCGTTGGCATTGGGCAGCTTGCTGACTTCTTCGGTTATCGTCTTGGCCGCCGCCGGCAAGCGGCGTCCCAATTCGGCCAAGGCGAAGATCGAATCCCGTCGCGCCGTGCCCTCCCCGCCTATGCACCCTCGCATCCCCATAGTCACTTTGTCCACGGCTGCCGTTTTGGCTAAGGGAACGATGGCCGCTTCCGATCCGAACCGTCCCAACAGCGTGGCCGCCTCGGATCGAACGGTCCAGTCACCGTCAGAGCGAAGCATATCGATCAGGAACGACTCCTGTGCCGCTCCGGGATGGGCGGCAGCCAAAGCCAGGAGGTCGCGACGATAGTCGGCATCCGGCTCCCGACGGATCGCTTCCGCCAGGCGTTGGAATTTCGTATCGTCCGCGTCCGGGCCGGTCATAACCTGCTTCATCCGGGCGACATTCACACGATGGCGCTCGTAAACTTCCCGCGAGGACGGCTTGGCCAATCCCAGAGAAACACCGCAGGCGAGGAGGAAAATCACTGAAAACGCTATACCCGTTCTCATAGGGGACCTCTTTGGCTGGGCGGCATGAGGCGAGAAAACTAACAGCTTAGACGCCAGTGCCATACGAATCGTTCCCATTGTCGATGCGAATCGTTTGTGATTATTTTACGCTTGCGACGACGCGTCCCGCAACGCCATAGGCAAACTGGCTCGCGGAACCGACAAGACTGGCGATTCATTGACGATTACGGAGAATCATGTCCTCCTCGACGGACGCCGACAGCCCAGCTTGCCTGCGGCGGTCACCCAAACGAATGGCACTAGCTTAAGCGAGGAGCCTTCGGCTAACATACAACAGCTTGTGATGGCACGCCGACGCGCCCACGACCGATTGTAGTCGCGTTCCTTAAGCTAATGCCATTCGTCACCCAAACCTCCGCAGGCAAGCGGCGCGGCCGCCGCCAACATTCAGGAACCGGTTGGTTTTTCTTGACCCTCGGCCGCCCGCCCAGAATCGCCAGGAAACAGCGTGCTGGGAGTGCCCAGAGCTGGCCTGAAATGTAGACCGCCAGAGGCATAGTTTCGGACGGTTGCCGGGGTCTTGATGCAGGGAAGGCGGCTAGAATGACGCCTAAGATGACAATCAAACGTGCCTTTGCGCCCATACCCACGGCTGGCGCGACCGGACGGGACGACAGCAACAAGATTTTTGCCCGCTTGCAAGTGCTCTGGATTGCTCGCCTTCAAGGCGGCCGGCTCGATGCCGGGGCGCCGGGCCACCGCCCTGTCAATCTCCTCCGGCCCCACCGTCCACGGCGGCAGGTCCAGGTCCTCGTCCTGGACATGGCTCGCAACGGCGTTGTTCGATGCGGGCCGCGGTCCGCTCCACAAACCCCGCGCCCCGATCGCGTAGCGACTGGCCGCCATGGCTTCCCGCAAGGGCGCATCGTCTGCCAGCAGGCAGGCGGCAGGGCAAGACGCACAGGGCGTTAACGTCCGCTTGCGGCTTGAGCCGGTATTCGGCTTGGCATTTCTGCCGGGCAACCAGATTGACTTGTGGCGCAAATTCAAGCCGCGCAAATGGTGGCGAGATTCTTTGCGTATTATGTGGGTATAAAGCGCGCTGAAGAAGATTCAGGCTAGGCCTGAATTTTCTGCGCGTACATTTGATCTTTGACAATTCGACCGGCCCCCGGCGTAGCCAACCGGGGGCCATTAGTAGCGGCCCCCTGGCGTAGCGAACCGGGGGCCATTAGCAATGCGCGACGCCGACTTTGCCCAAGTCGGCGTCCGCGCCGGCGGCTGCGCGGAAGCAGTGGCGCGAGGGTCTCGTTCCTCGACCCACCCTACACCCGCGCAACGGTCGCGAACGGCCCCACTAGCCTTGGCAGCAATTAATTATTTTTATGACTCTGCACTTAAATAGCTACAAGAAAGTACCCTGTGTCCTGCTCTCAGGTAGTGTACACATGAACATGTATCCAAGAAAGTGGCTAGGAAATGGCTAGGTTGACCACAAAAGTGGCTAGGAAATGGGACAAAGTGGCCAGGTTTTGTCTAGGTATTTCGGCTGTGGCGAGACTATCGTTAGAGTGTCAAGCGTTTTTTTCCCGCAGTTTCCACCAGGCGAGCAACGACCTTTTGGGAAAGCTGAATTCACCCGTGGAAGTAGAAAATCGCCTCCGAAACGCCAAAAGGGCCATTTTTTCGATGTGGCTACACCACTGCCTTACTCGGTACGGCGGATTCCTCGCGGTGGCCAAGACGGGAGAAACGCCGCGGGAAGCGGTTTTTTCTGACTCATGCCGTCTTCGACGCCGGCGAACAAAACGGCAGTCGCTGACCATGCTGCGCCGCGGTGCCCGGATCGCCTACATTCCCAGATACTCGCGCCAGAACTGCGGTTGGACCAGTTGTTTTGCCTCGGCCCGCCACTCGCGGGCCACGCGGCCGTGTACGAATAATAACCGTATTGCCGTCCGCAGGCCGCGGAAGAGGAATCCGAGGAATCTCTTGCGATCGCGCCGCAAGACAACGTAACTGTCGCTGGCCGGAACGTCGATCGCCACCACGTCGGCATTACGCAGGGTATACCAGTGCTCGTCGTTGTCAGTGAGTACGTGGTCCGCGACGGCTTGTGGTCCGGGGCTGGGGCGGAGCAGTTGCCTCAGCAGCGCGCCGACCACAGCGCACAGCCGCCGCAGCGGCGACGCGGGCATCGGCGGCCCGGCCACGAGCGGGAGGGAAGCGGTTTTCGGCAGCAGTTCGGGCGACAGGCTGCGGTGGACCTCCAGGACCCGCTTGTGGACGCGCTGGGGATTCTCCTTCAGCAGGGAAGGACCCAGGAGATAATCGTCCATCCCCTGGCACACGGCCCAGGCCTTGAAGTAATCCAGCATCAGCAGGCGATAGACAAGAATGCCCAGGAACGCCGCGGCAAGCGACAGCCGCGACCTGGGAAAGTGCAGGGCGACGGCCACGAGGACATTGCGCCGCGAATAGTAGTCCAGCCAGCCGCGTTTCTTCAGGTAGAACGGCTGGTGCCACACGCCCAGGCCGGGCAGCGAGACCGTGCGGACCCCCGCACGCATCAAGCGGCAACCATATTCGAGGTCGTCGCAGCGGATAAAGAAGGGCAACGGCAGTCCCAGGCGGTCGACGACCGACAGCGGACAAGCAAAGAACCACCACGCGTTGTAATGCGCGTATTGTGGCTCGGCCAACGAGAGGACGTTTTCGGGCGATTCCAGCGGCAGGTCCCGACCGCGTCCACCCACGCCGGTCCTCCAAGGAATGAGGAAACCGCCCGCCTCGTACATCCGCGTCGGCTGCAGCAGATCGAGCATTGCCCCGCCCACGGCGAACTCCTCCTTGGCCAAGGCGAAAAACGTGGCTGTGCGAAAGACGCTCTCCGGTTCGACCGTCGCGTCATCGTCCAGCAGGAGGACATGCGTGGTCCCCGCCAGTCGCTTGGCCTCCAGGATGCAGCGCGTGAATCCGCCAGCGCCGCCGAAATTCGCCTGCTGGAAAAACGAGGCCCTATCCGCGATGTGGTCCGGCAACGCGTGGAAGCCGGCGTGGTCTTGTACTTTCCGCGTGCCCTGATCGACCACAATCGTTCGGGTGAGGTAACCGGCCAACTCGTCGTCGTCGGCCAGCGCCTTGAGATTGTTGAGCACGAACTCCTCGCGATCGAACGTGCAGTAGCCGGCGACGAGTTTCACGGGCGCGGGATTGACGTCCAGCGCCACCCAATCGGCGGCAAGCAGCGTAACAGACTCGGAACGGGCTAGCAGTTCGAAGAAAAGCGTGCCGAACTCGCCGCAGGGCGGGCGCGGGACGGGTGCTTCCACCTCGATCGCCTGATTCTCGCCGTGGAAATCGACGCTCGCCACGTCGCCGGCGCCGCAGGCGGCGGACGCCCGCCAAAGACGGACCGTGCCCCTGCCCGAAAGGCGCAGGCGGAGCACGAGTCGATCGAGCGTGCAGTGTCGCCGCCAGTAGGCCTCGAAGAAACTGTTGAAATAGGTGTTGCTGTCGATCCGTGCGCCGCGGCCGAGGAGCATCGACCGCCGGTCGACAATCGCCGCGGCGCAAGACCCGGCCGCGGAGGCGCGATCGAGTATGCGGTAATACAACGGTGCGACGTCAGGGGCGGACGGAAAGACGACGCGTTGCAGCACCAGATCCGTCATCCGCTACCCCGTTCACGCGGCTTCCGCGACGCGCTCCGCAGGGAAGGGCAGGATCTTCTCGCCAAAGAAGGGCACGATCTGCTCGCGGAAGGTCCGCAGGGCCGAGTCGACGGTCTTGTCCATGTCGAGGTACTTGTACGCGCCGAGCCGGCCGCCGAAAATCACATGGGTCTCGCGCGCGGCAAGCTCCGCATAGGCCGCCAGCACCTTCTTGTCCGCTGCAAGATTTAGTGGATAGTAAGGCTCGTCGGCCCGCGTAGCGGCGCGCGAAAACTCTCGATAGATCACCGTCTTCCCGGCGGCATGATCTCGCTCGCCGTGAAAGTGCTTGAACTCGTGGATGCGGGTATAGGGGATTTCTTCGTCGGCATAGTTGACCACCGCGGCCCCCTGGAAATCGCTGACGGATGCCACTTCTTTCTGGAAGTCCAGGGTCCGCCAACCCAGTTCGCCCAGTCGATAATCGAAGTAGCGATCGATCGGCCCGGAATAAACGACAAGCTGGTCGGGCCGGATTTGCCGGCGGGCCTCCATGAAGTCGACGCCCAAACGGACGTCGATTTGCGGCGAATCGGCCATCTTCTGGAACATCGCCGTATAGCCGTCGACCGGAATCCCTTCATGCGGATCGGAGAAGTAGAACGGTTCGAAATTGAATCGCACGGGCAGGCGGACGATAACGTCCGGCGGCAGTTCGCGCGGGTCCACGCCCCATTGCTTCTTGGTATATCCGCGGACAAAGGCCTCGTAGAGCGGGCGGCCGATCGAGGAAATCGCTTTCTCTTCGAGATTGACAGGCGCGGAAAGGCCGGCCGACGCCGCCTGGCTGTCGATCAGTTCTTTCGCCTCGCCGGGGCTCATGCAGCGGCCAAAGAAGGAGCAGATCGTGCCCAGGTTGATGGGCATGGAGTAGACCTGTCCCTTGTAAACGGTCAAGACGCGGTGCCGGTAGTTGCTGAAAGTCGTGAAGCGGTTAAGGTACTCCCAGACCTCTTCGATCTTGGTGTGAAAAATGTGAGAGCCGTACTTATGGCATTCAATGCCGGATTCGGCATCCGGTTCGGAATAGCAGTTGCCGCCCAAGTGTTTGCGCCGCTCCAGCACACAGACGTTCTTGTGGAGTTCATTGGCCACACGTTCGGCGATCGTCAGGCCGAAGGGACCGGCCCCGACTACGACCACGTCGTAGTCTTCCAGGGCACGTCTTAGTTTTGGCGGGCGTTGCATAGTCACGCCCGCATAATCGGTTTTGGAGCCTGTTGGACTTTAACGATTGCGCAAAGTTTACTGTGCTATAAAGACAAGGCAGGAAACATGGGCAATGTGGACGTGTTTTTGGTTGGCGATTGGGAAAACCCCATTGCTCCCCGACGCGCGAATCCGTACCATTCGGGCCTTATTTCCCTTGTATCCTAAGCTTGGCGGAACCGATTCTGCGACGGATGGTCATGCATAACCCGAAGGTCTCCGTAATCGTTCCTGTCTATAACGTGGAGGAGTATCTTCGCCAATGTCTTGATTCGCTGGTCCACCAGACGCTTGATGACTTGGAAATCATCGTTGTCGACGACGGTTCCACCGATGGCAGCCTGAGCATTGCTTGGCAGTACGCCGAGAAACACGCGAACCTTCGCGTCATCAGCCAGGGCAATCAGGGATTGTCCGGGGCCCGCAACACTGGTATGAAACATGCCGCGGGCGAATATGTGGGCTTCCTGGATAGCGACGACTGGGCGGGCTTGGATATGTTCCAGTCGCTGTACGAACGGGCCGTCGAAGACCGTGCCGAACTTGTAATTGCCGACGCCAAGGTGGTGCGGGAAGACCTTCGTACGGTCGACGCATTCTTTGACCGTGCGGCGTGGGACGAACTTCCCGTTCGCTACAAGAACGGTCCCTTCCGCATCAACGAAGAGCCGCGGGCCTTGCTGCTCGAGCCGGCCGCATGGAAACGACTTTACAAACGGTCTTTTCTGGACCGTCTCAGCTTCCAGTTCGCTTCGGGCCTCATTTTCGAAGACGTGCCGGCGCATTTCCAACTCCTCCTGGCCGCCGACGCGATATCCCTCTTGGACAAGCCGGTCTGTTTTTACCGCATGGGCAGACCGGGGAAGATCACAGCTCGGCGCGATCGCAGCGTGTTTCAAGTTTTCGACATTTTCGATCTGGCGCAAAGCACGCTGTGGGCGTCGGCGGCCGACGAGCTTGTTTGGGCCCTGTATGTCAAGGTCCAGATGCGGTTCTGTACGTGGTTGTTCCGGCAGATCCGTGAGAACGATCGTGCGGACTTTTTCACCCGCTGGGCAGCCCAATTGCGTCGGGTCCCCCAGGCGGCGTTCGTACGGCACGCACGTGAATTTCCCGCTCTGCGGGAGCGTTTTGCGGCGTTTTGCGTGCGAAAAGGCTGGTTCTTGCCCATGAAGCATTACTGCGCCGCCATCGCCTGCGTCAGGACATGCTTGCCCCGATGAGGGAATCTGACCTTGACAGTCTTCGAAACGAATTCGTATATTCCGCCACCAGAATTGAATCCGAGCGTTCTTGCGACAAACCGCAACTGCCAGCGGGAATACTACCGATGCTTATTAGCGTTGTCATCAATACCTACAACCGTGCCGGAAGTTTGCGAAATGCGCTACGGAGCCTGCAGTTCCAGACGTATCGCGATTTCGAAGTCATCGTGGTCAATGGACCGTCGACGGATGACACCGAGCGCGTGTTGTCGGAGTTTTGGGAGGTGATCCGCGTTGGGAACTGCCCGGAAACAAACCTCTCCAAATCGCGGAACATTGGCATCGCGCTCTCCAGCGGCGAGGTCGTCGCTTTTATCGACGACGATGCGATCGCCGAGCCGCAATGGCTGGCGGCCATCGCCTGCGGCTACGACTCTGCAAAAATCGGCGGGGTTGGCGGCATCGTCTACGATTACACGGGATACACGCTGCAATACAATCGGCTTTGCTGCGACCGCCTGGGCGAGCCCCATGCCGATCTTTCCGCCCCCTTTTCGGCGCAGAACACGCGCGACGCGGATCCTTTCTTCCACCTCCTGGGCGCGAACTCCAGTTTCCGCCGCGAATGTCTGGTGGAGATCGGCGGATTCGACGAAGAGTTCGACTACTATCTCGACGAAACCGAAGTCTGCATGCAGATTATCGATCGTGGATACGTCCTCCGCTCCGTCGACCAGGCAGCCGTACATCACAAGTTCCTTGCCAGTCACCTTCGCACCGAAGGGAAGTTTCTACATCATCCCTATAGCGCCGTCAAGAACCGGGCCTACTTCGGGCTGCGAAACCGTAGCGCCCGGCAGCCGTTTCAGAAAGTGATGGAGCTTAGCCGCGCCTTTGCTGGCCGGTTACAGGCGGACGGCCGCCTGGCGGCAAACGACGGCCGGCTCTCTCAGCAGGATCTTCCCGCCTACGAGAAGGAAATTCACGAGGGCCTGATTGCGGGAATCGACCAGGGGCTGCATGGCGCGCGCCGCAGTGCGGACCTGCCGCCGCCGTGTCCGGACCGCTTCCTGCCTTTTGCGACGGTGATGCCAGCGGATCCCCGCCTCACGATCTGTTTTGTTTCCCGGGAGTTCCCTCCTTGCGGCGGCATTGGCAGGTTCACTTGGGATCTGGCCCGGGGAATCGCCGTGCGCGGTCACGAGGTCCATCTCATCACCGCGTCGGACATCCACAACCGCGTGGACCGCGAAGAAGACGTTTGGGTACATCGGATCCAGCCGGAAGAGACGGGCGCGTGGAAAGCGGCGGCGGCGAGGCTTCCGCTCCGCGTGGTCTCTTGGGCCGAAGCGGTCCACCGCGAAGTCGGCCGGATCGCGGAGACGCGGAACATCGACTTGGTCTCGGCGCCCGTATGGGACTGCGAAGGGCTGTTCTGCCACTTGGACGACAGCCTGCGCACCGTGCTGACGCTGCACACGACGCTGTATACGTTGAGCGAAACGGACCCCGCCTGGGCGGCCCTGCGCGACTTGCCTGCTCGCCTGGAAATGGAGCGCCGTATCGTGTCCGAGGCGCCCTGCATGACCGCGCCCAGCCACGCGATCCTCGAAAAGGTCCAGAAGAACTACCAATTTCGCGCCGATCCCGAGCGCGCGGTTGTCGTGCCCCACGGCACTCCGGACAGGGCCGGCACTTACAAGTCCCAGCGCAACGACGACCGAGTTCGCGTTCTTTTCGTGGGCCGCCTGGAAAGGCGGAAGGGAGTCGACACGCTGATGAAGGCTGCGATGCGGCTCGCCCCGCGATACCCGCGCGCCGAGTTCATTTTTGTCGGCGACGATACGATCGCCGGCGACAACGGCAAGACCTACCGCGCCTGGTTCGAGGAGCAGTTCGGCCGCCAACTCGGGCGGGAGAGAGTCGTTTTCAAAGGCAAAGTCTCCGAAGATGAACTTTACCGGAATTACGCCGACTGCGACGTGTTCTGCGCCCCTTCGCGGTTCGAATCGTTCGGCCTGATCCTGATCGAAGCCATGATGTTCGCGAAGCCGGTCATCGCTTGTTCCGTGGGAGGCATGAGCGAAATCGTCGAACACGGCGGTAACGGTTTTCTGGCCCCCGTCGATGACGTCGATGCCCTGACGAAGTACCTTGCGGAACTTATCGCATCTGCGGAGATGCGGCAACGGTTCGGGCGACGTTCCAGGGCCCTCTTCGAATCGAACTTCACCGTGGAACGCATGGTCGACAAGACCTTGCAAACCTACGCCCATTTTGTCCGTACTTGGGTCCCGGCAGGAAGCACCTGAAATGATCGATACCATCCAGTTCGTGAACGGATCCGCGGCGCGCAGCGGCACATCGGCGTCCGCGGCGCGAGAAAACTATGACGAGGTGGAAAGCCTGGTGGTCTCGCTCGTCGTCGGCTGCGTCGTCGAGCGGGACGCCATTTCGAACATCTGCCGGCAACAGATGGATGCCATCGCCAATTGGGCCCGAGCCAGGGGAATTCCGCTGCAGATCAGGCTCTACGCGCTGCACACCGACGTGAGCGACTCCCGCATTTTCCGCGTGCCCAACGTGCTCAGCCTCGTCGCGGACGACCATTTCCAGCGGTCGGACGTAGTGCTCTTCCATTTTGGCATCTACTACGAGTTGTTCGACGCGATCCAACTTGCGCCGCGCACGGCGCGGACCGCCGTCTACTACCATGGAATCACCCCGCCTTTTCTCTTTCCCGACGACGAAAAGCAGCGTACCATACAGCACCAGTCGTACAGGCAGGCCGTGAACCTGCGGGCCGCGGACCTTGTTTTCGCCACAAGCTCATTCCTGATCGACGATCTCCGCGCCAACCTGGGCATCCCGTACGAGCGGATGATTCGCGTGCCGCCGTGCGCGTCTTTTGCTCCGGACGACCGTGCCCTGGCGCCTGATGCCGATGCCGACATGGCGTTGCGCTTGATCTACGTCGGTCGATTCATGCGGCAAAAAGGCTTGCACGACCTCCTGGAAGCGGTCCGCCAGCACCGTGCCGCGAACGGCCGGGCACTTTTCCTCAACCTCGTAGGCAGCCGAAGGTGGGCCGACGAAACCTATCTGCAGGAACTGAACACGTTCATCGAGCGTCACGGTCTCGGCGAATCGACGAACATCGAGTTCGACGTTCCCAGCGCGAGCTTGCGGGAGCGACTTGGCATGGCTGACGCCCTGGTGATACCTTCTTATCATGAAGGGTTCTGCGTGCCCGTCATCGAGGCCTTGGGGAGCGGCCGGTTTGTGATCGCGTCCAACGCAGGCGCGCTGCCCGAAACCACGGGCGGCCTCTGCCGGACATTTCCCGCGGGCGACGTGCCGGCACTCGTTTCCCGCCTGCAGGAACTCAGCGAATGCTATCCCGCCCGCGTGCCAACGGATTTAGGCAAGCTCGCCCGCCAGGAGTGGTTGGACCGCGCGCGCGGCTATGCCGCGCACTTCACCCGGGAACGTCACGATCAGAGGTTCTGTTCCGCATTGTTTCATGAGCTGTCCGTTCCCGTCAACGATACGCGGAAATGTGCGGCGGCGGACCGCCGCAAACTGATCCTGGGCCTTGCCGTTCAGCCCTGTGCGAAGCCCGTAAGCTTGAAGTCGGAAGCATTTCTGCGGGCCGTTTCCCTGCCCTACGTAACACTTGGACAACTCATTTCCCAGGAGGGAACATCGATGCGAATTCTCGGACTTTTTCCCAGGATATTCCGGCGCGTGGGCAGGGAAATCGTAGCGTTCGGGCGCCGGCTTAAACGCAACCGTTACGGCGACAAGGTGTGGCGGGGGCTGAAAAAAGTCCGGTCGCGAGTCTCCTGGCTGCTGCACGTGCCCGCGAACTGCCATTGGTTGCGCAGTGAGATCAGCCACCTCACGTGGTCGTCGCACTCGGTGCATGATATTTTGGATTCGTTGAGCGACGTCGTGCTGGCGCAAAGCCGTCGGCTCGAATCGCAGGAAGCGAGTCTCGCGGCGCAACAACAGCTTTTGGAGGCGCTGGCGGCCGAGATCGAGAAAATGGCGTCGCGGCGGGCCGATCACGGCGATCGCGAGCCGGTGCCCTCGATCCATTCTCTTGGCACGACGGTTCGATCCAACGTGAAATCGCGCGCTTCGTAGAGGGCGACTGCAATTTTTGAAGACCGCGCGGAACCTGAAACACGTTCGATGAACAGCACCGGCCGCTCGGGCAGGCGGCCGCTTCCAAGAGGACATGGATGACTCCCGTAAACTCGGAATTGCGATTGGCCATCGTTGCCACGCCGCGGGGCGGCAATACGTGGCTGCGATTGCTGCTGAGCGACCTGTTGGATGTTCAGCCCCTGGCCGTCCACGATCCGGACGATTGTCCGTGGGACAATCTGCCGCCGCGGTTCTCCTTGACCGTCCACTGGCATCGAACGCGGGCGTTCGAAGAACTCCTGGCGCGGCATCGCTTCCGCATTATCGGCATCCACCGCCATCCTTTAGACACGCTGATTTCCATTTTGCACCTCAGCCATCACGACGTCCAGTATGAGTGGCTGCGGGGCGAAGGCGGCAGTGAGGACTGCATTGTGGGCGCGATGCCGCTCAGCCGGGCTTTTTACAAGTACGGCGCAAGCCGACGCGCCGCCGCGTTGCTGAAGGTGAATCTCGAGTGGTTTGGCCATCCGGCACGATACGAGCTATGCTACGAGCACCTGGTCGAGCGTACCGAGGATGAGCTGACCGGGCTGTTCGACTGGCTGGGGGAGGCGCCGCGCCGTAGCATTCGCGACGTCATGGCCGAGCGCAGCCTTTCCGCCAACCAGAAGAACTTTGCCGCGCACAGCCACTTCTTTTGGAAAGGGCAACCCGGTCTGTGGCGATCGTTGCTCTGCCGCGTACAAGCCGAGTTGCTCGCCCAAGCCCACTGGCAAAGTTTTGCCCGATTCGGCTACCTTTGCGACCCCGACTTGGACCTGACGGCTGCCCAAGCCGACGCAAACTGGATCAAGCTGGTCCGCGAGGACCACAAGCGAGCTGCGGCCGAAGTAATTGCGTCGCGCGCGGAGATGGCGAACATCCAGGCGGAACGCAAGAGTTTGCAGGACCAAGTCGACCGCCTGACAGAGGAGAATCGGAAACTTGCTGGATCGCCAGCGGCGCACGAACCAGCAGAGACGCAGTCGATGAATTGTCTTGGTCGCTGCGCGTGATGATAAGGGTACGCCCGGGAAGATCTTGGACAAATCGTTACGATCGGACGCCTGTAGGGAACGCCGGGGTACGCGCATGGCGGGTCGATGGCGTTTCTTGGCGAACTCGAACGCCGATCGCCATCAAGGTCCCTGGCAAATTCGTGCGAAACCGAGCTTGACGGCTGCCGCCGATCCGCGTATTTTCCGGTTTATGGGGATTGGATTCCCCATAAATCGGTGGGAGGAGAAGTGACGAAACAAATCTTCGAATATTCCCGGAGCGCACATCGCTCCTCTTGTGTGTGCGCCGCCAGTGGTTTGCCGGGACCCTCCCATCGCTAATCCGGGCGCGTCGCGACGATGCCCAGATCCCAGCAAGGCGAAATCGGATTGTAGATCTTACCCAGGCGGTAAGAGAGCGGGGTCAAGCCGTTCTGCGCGACGATATCCATCCATTCGAATTCGGTCAGGGTATAGATGTGCTCGGGGGCATCGTCCCAATCGCCGGGGACGAAGAAATGCAGCACTCCTGCCGGCTTCAAGACGCGGCGGATTTCTTGGAAAGTGCATTGCAGGTTGGCCGAGTGCTCGATGCTGTGTCCGGCGTAAACCAGATCAAAGAACGCGTCGGGAAAAGGGAGTTTCGTGTTGTCCACGTGAACGATGTTGTCAGGATCGAGCCCATACTTTTGGAATAGAGCGCGATTGACATTGCACACGTCGGCATTGATGTCCAAACCGTGGTACAACAGCCGGGACGGGATAATGAGCCCGGAAAGCGTGATGTCGTTCAGATAGCCGACTCCGATGTCCAGAATGCAACTACCGGGCCGGCAATTCGCGTAGACTTCCCGCAACCGCTCAAGATATGCCTGCTGTACCCGGCGCGACACGTCTTCCGGATCACCCTGGGTCGCTGCATAGGCGCTCCATTTGTCGAATTGTTTTGCATGGACTTCGACAAACGCAGCATCCGCGCCTCCAGTCGGCACAGGTTCGGCCGTTGCGGATTGGGGCCGAGTGGCGACCGGCGGCAGCGGTATTTGGATCCCTTTGAAAACCAACTGATCTGCCGCGCTGAGTTCGTTCTTGCCAATCACGACCAGTTTGATGACCGCGGAAACGGGCGTACCGGAATCGAGCAGCGTAATCGCTTCAGAACGTAGGCGGGGCGCGTAAAGGTCGACGCAGTCGGTGATCTCATCATTGACGTAGACCAGGATCTTGCCCGACCATGCATGCCGAAGGAAGATGCCGCGCACGTAGGTCGCGTTGTCCAGCACGATAGAGACGAAGGCGCCTCGGCCCGTCAACAGCACGTGATCCGGGTTCGCCGACAGCGCGCTGGAGTGCGTGATGGCACTATCGGTGTACGGAAGGTAGGCCAAGTGGTCTTTCCGTTTCTTTTCCAGCCTCTGCATAGCTCCCCTCCTTTTAGCCGCCAAGCTTCTAATTTGAACGTAATTCCACACTTTTTGTGCGTAATCGCCGCACGGAAGCCGGCGCACAAATCGTCCGACTTCTCTTCCGACTCGATGGAGCGACTTGGGAAGCACTGGGGAAATCCGCATCGATTTCTCCTCCCTGGGAATGAGTTGGTCAGATCGCGCGCAAAGGCTCAGGAAAGCGATTCCGGCATGTTATACAGCCAACCCGAGCCACCGACAATAGGAATTGCGGACGCGAATTTCAAGCGCCGATTGACGGCTTATCCCACAATCGAGCTTGACATCGACGGCGGATCCGCCTATTTTCCGGTTTACTAGGAATGGATTCGCTCTAAATCGATCGGAGGAAAACCGATGAAACAAATCTTCGAAGAGATGTATCAGAAGAAAATCTGGGGCGGCGGCTCGGGCGTGGGCAGCTTGCCGGAGGCCACGGTCCGCTACCGGGCCGTCCTCCAGAGGCTTTTGGCGGACTATCAGGTCCGCAGCGTCGTCGACATCGGTTGCGGCGACTGGCAGACCGGTTCGCTTGTCGATTGGACGGGGATCGAGTACACGGGCATCGACATCGTGCCGGAGGTCATCGAGGCCGACCGCAAGCGCTACGGCCGCCGTGGCCGGCGCTTCCTTTGCGGAAACGTGTTGGAGATGTCGCCGCCGGCGGCGGACCTGCTGATCATCAAGGACGTTCTGCAGCATTGGGCGCCGGAGGACGTATTCCACTTCCTGCCGCTGATGGACCAGTACCCGCTGGCCCTCGTGACGAACGACATCGAGGATCCAGATCCGCACAAGGAAATCCTCTGGACCGAGCATTGGCGGCCGCTCGATCTGACCAAGCCACCCTTCAACCGCAACGGCGAGGTGCTCCTGGTGGATACGATCCGCCCCCAGGATCCGCCAAAAGCGACCATGCTCTTCCGCAACACGCATGCCACTTCAGCCAGGCTGCGAAGGGCCGAAACGGTGCCTGTGCCGTCGCGCCAGCCTGCCACGCCGGCCGGCACGAAGAGACGCTGGTGGATGTCGTGGCGGAAGCGACGCGAGGAAGAATCGGCCTGCGGGCCATCGCCTCGGACCATCGCGCAACGGGGCACGGAGTTTCGCATTGTGCCACCGATCGAGGTGATCGATGACGTTGATTTCCGCGAGGCGAAGCGAGAATCGCTCAACCGGCTATGCAATATCGTCGACTGGCAGGCCTGGGGACCGCTGAGCACCGTGATGAACCAACTCGCGGACTCCGTGACGATCCATCGCAAGTCCTGGGAATACGCGATGTGCATCCACGGTCTGGACAAACTTGGCGTGGTGACGCCGGCCAGCACCGCCCTGGCCGTGGGCGCGGGATACGAGAGACCACTCTTCTATTTCGCAAACTGCATCGCGCGCATGGTGGCCACGGATCTGTATGACAACCCCGGGCATGAAGGGCAGCCGGCGATGCTTACCGATCCGGAACGGTTTGCCCCGTTCCCTTACCGCAAGGAAGCGCTCCAGGTGCTGCGGATGCCGGGTGACGCCCTGGACTTCGAGGACGACACGTTCGATTTCGTCTTCTGCCTCTCCTCGATCGAGCACTTCGGGAGTCGCGCCGCGCAGACAAGGAGCTTACAGGAGATGCGGCGGGTCGTCAAGCCGCGCGGCGTGATTGCGATCGCAACCGAACTTATTCTCAACGATGCAACGCACCATGAGTACTTCACGTATCCCGAGCTCGAAGAGATGTTCCTGCGGGCTCCGGGACTGCAGTTGGTCGGGGGCCCGCTGGATCTGCGAATTGCCGATTCGCTCGTCCGCTACCCGGTCATGCTGGACTCATCCAAGAATCCCGCCATCGCCCCGCACATCGTTCTGTACTCGCACGGCGTCCTGCTGACGTCGGTCATGTTGTTCTTGTCGAAGGCGGAGTAAGGGAAGCACGCCTGGCGGTATTGTCTGTCATTGCGACATGAGATAGTTTCCCAGCCAGGAGTCGAATCGTGCCGCCCTTCGGACTCTCCTCAACGTGAACGGGGGCCAGTCCACCACCCGTCGCGGACAATCTCCTGTCATGCAAGCCTTCGACCATTTGCACGTCTGCCTGCACTCGAAGACGTTGCGTTGGAGCTACGGTGCGATGGTCGGCCGGGAGGGCGCTCCCTACAGACGAAAAGTGTTCAAGTTATTTCTGAGCGCGCCCCAACAAGCAGCGTCAAACCGTGCCCAGATACAACCCGCTTCCGTCGGTGATCCAGACAAGGACCTCGCCCGAGGACGTGTTCTGCCAGAGCAAGTCCACCAGTCCGTCGTCGTTGAAGTCTCCCACGCCGGCCAACGTCCAGCCCGTGTCCAAGGGGACGGTTCCGAGATACTGCCCGCTTCCGCCGGTGATCCAAGTGAGGACGACGCCCGAGGTGTCATTTTGCCACACCAGGTCCGCTTTCTTGTCGCCGTTGAAGTCTCCGATGCCGGCCAACGTCCAGCCCGACGGCACCGTGCCGAGATTCAGCCCGGTTCCGCCCGTGAGCCAGACGAGCATCACGCCCGAGGTCGTATTTTGCCACAGCAGGTCCGCTTTCCCGTCGCCGTTAAAGTCTGCGACGCCGGCCAACGTCCAGCCCGAGGGGACCGTGCCGAGATACTGCCCGCCTCCGCCCGTGAGCCAGGCGAGGATCTCACCCGACGACGTATTTTGCCACACCAAGTCCGCTTTCTTGTCGCCGTTGACGTCTCCGATGCCGGCCAACGTCCAGCCCGAGGGGACCGTGCCGAGATACTGCCCGCCTCCGCCCGTGAGCCAGGCGAGCATCTCGCCCGAGGACGTGTTTTGCCAAACCAAGTCCGCTATCCCATTGCCGGTGAAGTCTCCAATGCCGGCCAACGTCCACCCTGACGGGACCGTGCCGAGATTCAGCCCGCCTCCGCCCGTGATCCAAGCCATGATCTGGCCCGTGCTTGTGTTTTCCCAGAGCACATCCGCTTTTCCGCTGCTGGTGAAGACGCCGTTCCCCAAAATCGTCCAGGGATTGTAGGTAAACTTGTCGGCTGCGGAGGTGGGCGAATTGACGCCCGAGTTCGTAACCGTCACGTCCACCGTAACGGCGGTCGTGCTAAGCGGACTGGCGACCGTGATCTGCGTTCCTGCCGTGTTGATGTTCGAGCTGGTTATGGGGACTACGGTCGTGCCGAAGTTCACCGCGGTCGCGCCGGTGAAACCCGCGCCCGTGATCGTCACTGTCGTGCCGCCGGCCAAAGGCCCCAGCACCGGGCTGACGCCCGTCACCAGGGGCGCACTCAGGTTTAGCGAAGCAAACGCGGTAGTCGTACCCTGGGTCAAGGCGATCACCAAATAGCCGTACCCGGGATTCGACGGGATATTCTGCACCGATGCCGTGCCGCTGGCCGAATTCCAATAGACATTAAAAGTTTGGCCGCTAATCTCGGTTCCATTGGTAGTGGTATTGGGCGTGTTGTTCCAGTAGGCGGCGATGGAGGCCACGGGGGTCGCCCAACTGGCCGTGGGGAGGAGATCCCAAGTCCCCGCATTGGTGAAGCCAAAGTCGATCTGCGTCTCGGCTGCGGAATCCCAATAGGGAGTTGTCAGCGCGATGCCAAAAGGCGTTGTGTCCGTCGACGTGATCGTACCAGTCCACGACCCCGTCGAACCGGTTTGCGACCAGGAAATCGATGTCGACGAGGTGACGCTGATGTTACCTGTGGCAGCAACGACCTCGGTCGAAGGAGACGTGACAGCCACATTCCCGGTGAGGTTAGGGCTATTCGCGGTGTTCAGGGTCAAGGTGCTGCCGGATGCTGGAATGGTCGCGGCAAAAGTGCCGCCGTTGGCAGGCGTAGTGATCGTGCCACTGAGGTTTCCGGTGATTGTCCCGGCGGTCTGGCTGGAGAAGGCCACCGTGCCCGTCAAGTTGGCGGGGTTTGCCGTGTAAGAAGTAGAGTTGTAAGTCCCCGACGCTTCGCCGTTGCTCGTCTGGACCGGAACCGTCAGATAGATCTCGGGATTGACGACCACGCTGGGAGTAACGACGCCGGACAGGAGTTCTCGGCGCTCCAGCATTTCACACCGCAACTTGCAAAGGCGGTGGCTCGGCTTTTGCCGGCGGCCGTTTGTCGTCTTCGAGAACCAAGCACGCAACCAACCCAACGGTTTCTTCGTCTTCGAACGCATCGTTGACTTCCCCTCAGAAAGAACTCAATGGTCTGACTCAATTGGTCCCATTATAGTTTGCACTAAGTGTCGATTCAAGTCTCTTGGCGGACCTGGGTGTCGGTCCTGTTCCAGAGGGTAATCGAACCAACATATGTCTCATGTATGTTTTTTTGGGGGGGAGAGCCCATTCCATCGCCGGTGGAAGGGGTTGGTTGTGGCGGCCAAGAGGCAGAATTATTGCCAGAGGCGGCCCAGGACGGAAGGCAAGTGGCGACAACTCCTTGTCCAGTCGTCGCTTGCGCTTCGTGCAATGCACTCCGCCGGCACGCGCTTGCCGCGGGGTTGATATTTTGAAGGCATCTGTCAACGGCCACCCTGAGGGAGCGTTTCCACACGGACATATCCCCCGAAATGCTTGAACTTCATTGCCTGGCATAGTAGGATAGGTAGGAACCGAGGGGAGGGACTGCTGCATGGACGCATTCGTTGAGTTGCAAGGTCTGAGTTGAAGCTTGTTTGTTACAGAGACGTTCCTAACATGCGGTCTGAAGTCGAGATCACTTCTCCGGGGTTCCCTTGCGGCCATAGTTGGGTCGACTTGCTCCGCCAGCGGGCGGCGACGATGGGCGACAAGCCCGTCTTCAGTTTTTTGCGCGGCGATGGCGAGTTGGAAGCGAGCTTGACCTACCAAATGCTGCACGAGCGGGCGATGGCAATCGCCGGCGAGTTACAGACCTTGGCCCCGCCGGGAGAGCGGGCGCTTCTCTTGTTCCCGCCGGGGTTGGATTTCATCTCCGCGTTTTTCGGATGCTTGTACGCGAGAATCATCGCCGTTCCGGCAGCACTTCCCAATCGCAACCGCGTGAGCGCGTCGGTCCAGGCGATTTTCGAGGCCGCACGACCATCGCTTGTCCTGAGTACAGCCGACCACCGCGAACGCGCACTGGGTACGTACGCCCGCCATGGAGAACTTGCCGAGCGGCCCTGGATCGCTGTCGACCGGATCGAAGTTGATCGTCAGCGCGCATGGCGCGACCCGGGAGTAGGGGGTCCGCAGATCGCTTTCCTGCAGTACACGTCCGGGTCCACGTCGATTCCCAAGGGCGTGATGCTCAGCCACGACCATCTGCTCTACAATGCGTCGCTGATCCAGCAGGCGTTTCATACGACGGCGGAAAGCCACGCGGTCTTTTGGCTGCCATTGCACCATGACATGGGACTGATCGGCGGGGTGATTCATCCCGTCTTCTGTGGCGGGTCGTCGACCTTGATGGCCCCGGCCGCTTTCCTGCAACGTCCGACTTTGTGGCTGGAGACCATCGCGCGGACGGGCGCCACGATTAGCGGCGGCCCCAACTTTGCCTACGATCTCTGCGCGCGGAAGATTGCCGCCGAGGACCGGGCAAAATTGGACCTGGGCCGCTGGCGGTTGGCCTTCGTGGGCGCGGAACGAATCCGCCCGTCGACGGTCGAGCAGTTCTCCGCCGCCTTCGCCTCTTGCGGGTTCCGCCGCGAGTCGTTGTTTCCCTGCTATGGACTGGCCGAGGCGACACTTATGGTTTCGGGCGGCCCGCGGCAGGAGCCGCCCGTGGTCCTCCACGCCAAGGCCGACGCACTGGCCCACAACCGGGTCGAGAGCGGTTTGGCCGAGGAGGGCAACTGCCGCGTTCTGGTTGGTTGCGGCGAGCCACTCAGCGGCCAGCGCGTGGTGATCGTCGATCCACATACTCGGCTCGCCGTGCCCGACGGACAGGTCGGCGAAATCTGGGTTCAGGGCGGCAGCGTGGCCTTCGGTTATTACGAAAGTCCGCAGGCGACCGCGGCCACGTTCCATGCCCGCCTGGCCAACAGCGGGGAAGGCCCTTTCCTGCGGACCGGCGATCTGGGATTCATTCTTCAGAAGCAGCTTTTTGTGACCGGCCGGCTGAAGAACGTGATCATTATTCGCGGGCGGAACCACTATCCTGAAGACATCGAGCAGACGATCAATTCCGCCTACCAGGGCCTGCGCGTGGGCTACGGCGCGGCGTTCTCGGTCGAAGTGGAAGACCAGGACCGCCTGGTTGTCGTCCAGGAAGTTGAACCGCGGCAACGCAACCTGGACACCGCCGCGGCGATCCGGGCGATCCGCACGGCCATTGCCGCACAGCATGAACTGGAAGTCTACGCCGTTGTCCTGGTCAAGGCGGGCACGGTGCCGAAGACGTCCAGCGGCAAGACGCGCTGTGCCGCGTGTCGCGAGCGGTATCTGCGCGGCGAGTTGGAAATCCTGGCGGCGTGGAAGGCGACTGCGGACGACGCGGAACACGAGTTCGCGGATGCGGCGGTCGTTCCTGTACGCCGTAAAGTGCCGGTCGAAGAAATCGAATTCTGGCTGATCGAGCGGATCACGGCCCGCTTGCTGCTTCCGGCGGGCAACATCCAGGTGACCACTCCTTTTCTGGAACTCGGCATGAGTTCCCTGGACGCGGTGGAGATCGCCGCCGCGCTGGAACGTTGGCTGGGGCGGCAATTGTCGCCCACGGCGATCTACAACTATCCCACGATCGCAGCCTTGGCTCGTTGGCTGGCCAATCCTCCCGCCGCCGACAGTCCCGCATGCGCCGCGCTCCCCCGTTACGTCCATCCTCCCCACACCGTGGATCCCGAGCGCTTGTTGGCGGAAGTTCGCGGCATGACGGACCAGGACATCGAAGGATTCCTTGCCCTGGAATTGGCCAAGCGGCAAGGTAACTAGGGCGGGAAACAAAGGAATGCGCGGACCGTTCAAGGGAGAACACGGTTATTGTGTTGGCCAGCAACGGAATGTGGGAACAGGTTTGTTCTTGTGCGATACATGAGTGAAGGAGTTGATATGGCTGCGTTGGAGCCCTCCGGCTTGACACCGTTGCAAAATGCCGTGTACCTGCTCAAGCAGGCGCAAGCCAGGCTGGCGGCGTATGAGTACGCGCAGGCCGAACCGATCGCCGTGGTGGGGATGGGCTGTCGTTTTCCCGGCGCCGCCGACGGGCCGGAGGCTTTCTGGCAACTCCTCAGCCGGGGCCTGGATGCCGTGGAAGAAGTCCCGCGGCAGCGCTGGAACGTCGACGACTACTACGATCCCGATCCCACCGCGCCGGGCAAGATGAACACGCGCTGGGGCGGGTTTCTCCAAGGCGTGGATGAGTTCGACGCCGAGTTCTTCGGCATCTCGCCCCGCGAGGCGGTCCGCGTCGATCCGCAGCATCGGTTGTTGTTGGAAGTGAGTTGGGAAGCCCTGGAGGACGCGGGCATCGTGGCGGGCGACGTCGCCCAAACCAAGGCGGGCGTCTATGTGGGCGTGATCGGCAACGATTATGCGCTCATGCAGTCCCGTGACGTGGCCGAGTTGGACGTCTTCTCCGGCACGGGCAGCAGTCATGCCATCCTGGCCAATCGGCTCTCCTACGTTTTGAACCTCAACGGTCCCAGCATCGCGTTGGACACGGCCTGCTCGTCGTCGTTAGTGACCGTACACTTGGCCTGCCAAAGCCTGCGGCGGCGAGAAATCGATTTGGCCTTGGCCGGTGGCGTGAACCTGATCCTCAGCCCGGAAATGACTCTCACGCTGACCAAGGCGCACATGATGGCTCCCGACGGGCGCTGCAACACGTTCGACGCCTCGGCAAACGGCTACGTTCGCGGCGAGGGCTGCGGCATGATCGTGCTCAAGCGGTTGAGCGACGCCGTGGCCGCCCACGATCGCATCCTGGCGCTCATTCGCGGAAGCGCGGTGAACCACGACGGACGCAGCAACGGACTATCGGCGCCCAATGGGCCGGCCCAAGAGGCCGTGATCCGGGCCGCGCTGGGCGAGGCCGGCCTGGAACCGCGGCAAATCGGCTACATCGAGGCCCACGGCACCGGAACGCGCCTTGGCGACCCGATCGAGATCGAGGCCCTGCGTGCGGTCTTCGCTCCCGGCCGGCCGGCCGGCCAGCCGTTGCTAGTCGGCTCTGTGAAGACGAATATCGGGCACTTGGAAAGCGCCGCGGGAATCGCGGGAGTCGTCAAGTCCATTCTCGCGCTGCGGCAGGGCCAGATTCCCTCGCACCTGCACCTGCGCACCGTCAACCCGCTGTTGAAACTCCACGAGACGCCGATCGAGATCCCCACGTCCATGCGTCCCTGGCCGCAAGGCACGGAGCCGCGCCGCGCGGGGGTCAGTTCGTTCGGCTTTGGGGGAACCAATGGTCACGTCATCCTGGAGGAGGCGCCGGCAACGACACCGTGCAATGATGCGATCGATCGCCCGCGCCACCTTCTGACGTTGTCGGCCCGGTCCCCTCAAGCCTTGTCCGAGTTGGCCGGGCGTTACGCCGCCTTCCTGGAGAATTCGCCCGCGGCGCCGCTGGCCGACATCAGTTACACGGCCGCCGTGGGCCGCACGCACTTTGCCCATCGCCTGGCGATTCCAGCAGTGTCGATCCAGGAAGCGGCGGCCGCGCTGCGGCGTTTTCTTGCCGATCCGGCGGACTGCGACGCTTCTCACGGCCAGACAGCCGGCGAGCGGCCGCCCCGCATCGTTTTCCTTTTTACGGGACAAGGCGCGCAGTATGCCGGCATGGGCTGCAAACTCTATGAAACCCAAGCGGTCTTCCGCGCAGCGCTCGACCGCTGCGCACAACTGTTGGACCGGCAACTCGATCGTCCTTTGCTCTCGCTTTTGGATCCCCAAGGCGGCTCGCTCCTGGACCAGACGGGCTACACGCAGCCGGTGATGTTTGCGCTCCAATACGCCCTGGCAACCTTGTGGCGGAGCTGGGGGATTGAACCGGTGGCTGTGCTGGGGCACAGCGTCGGCGAGTTCGCGGCGGCATGCCTGGCCGGAGTGTTCTCGTTGGAAGACGGTCTGCACCTGATCGCCCAGCGGGCCCGGCTCATGCAATCGCTCCCCGCCGGCGGGCGCATGGCGGCGGTGTTCGCTACGGAGCCGCAGGTAACCGCGGCCATTGAGCCGTACCGCGACCGCATTACCATCGCCGCGCTGAACGGCCCCGAGAGCATTGTCGTTTCCGGAGATGCCGTGGCCGTTGACGAACTCATGGCGCGCCTGGATGCCCAAGGGATCAAATCCAAGCCGCTGGTCACGTCGCACGCCTTCCACTCGCGGCGCATGGATCCGATTCTCGACGAACTGGGGCGCGTCGCCGCTACGCTGGCCTGCTCGAAACCGACCCTCGACATGGTGTCCAACCTGACAGGCCGGTTGGCCGACGAATATACCTATGCCGACCCCTGCTACTGGAGCCGCCACGCCCGCTCGCCCGTGCGATTCAGCCAGGGCATGCAAGTGCTGGCCGAGCGGGGATGCGAGGTCTTTCTGGAGATCGGACCGAGCCCGACGCTCATCGGCTTGGGCCGGCGTTGCCTGCCGCAAGACGACTATGCGTGGCTGTCTTCGCTGCGATCCGGCCGCGACGACTGGCAGTCGATGCTCGACAGCCTGGGCGAGTTGTACGTGCGCGGGGCAAAAATCGACTGGGCCGGTTTCGACCATGGCTCCCCGCGGCGCCGCGTTTCGCTTCCCACCTACCCTTTCCAACGCAAGCGCTATTGGGCGGGGTCGCTGCTCGACCCATCATCCGCAAACGTCGCCAGTTCCGTGCTGAAGGGACGCGAGGTGCATCCGTTGCTCGGCCGTCGCCTGGTTGCCGCCGTACGGGAGCAGATCTTCGAGGCACAGATGTCGCTGCACCGGCCGGCGACGCTGGCCGACCACAAGATCCAGGGCAAAGCGATCATGCCCGGCGCCGCCTACCTGGAGATGGCCCTGGCCGCCGGCGCAGCCCTGCACGGCAAGCCTTGGTGCGTCCGCGGCATGTCGCTGGTGGAACCGTTGCTGCTGGACAAGACGTCCAAGACCGTGCAGACGATCGTCACGCCCGAAGGCCCGCAAGCGGCCGCGATTCGTATCGTCGGCCTGGCGGCTGGTGACGGCGAAAGCGAGCCGGCGTTTGCCACGCACGCCGTCGGCCATCTCGCTGCGCCAGCGGATGCCGAGTTGGGACTTGTTGACCTGGAATCCATCCGCGCGCGTTTTGCGGGAGAAGCCCGCGACATCCCCTGGCGCAAAGAGGCCCTGCGCAAGTCGGGGCTAGAACCGGGCCCTACCTTCTTCTGGCTGAATCTCCACTGGACAAATCCCCAAGAGGCCCTCGGCGAGTTGCGGCCGCCTTGCAACGCCGACCAGGTCGAACGGTACCATATTCATCCCGGTTTGCTGGACAGCGTGTTCCAGTTGTTGGGGTCGATCCTGCCAGGCGCCGGTACGGGCATCGACGCCTATGTGCCGATGGCTTTCGAGCGCTTGCAGTGCTCTGCGATTCCACAAGAGCCCCTTTGGGCGCTGGCAACGCTGACCTCCTTCGACGGCAAGTTGGCCATGGGCAACGTGGACCTGATAGACACTCGGGGCAAGGTCGTCGCAAAGCTGGAAGGCGCGAGCCTGCGGCGCGTATCGCGGGACTGGATTGCACGGCTGGTGGCCGGGCCGCTGCCCGATTGGTGCTACGAGCTGGATTGGGTGCCTCAACCGTTGGGTGTGGCGGCGGTTGACGAGACAGCCGTGGAAGCCGGTGGCTGGCTGATTTTGGATTCGGCCGACGGCCTCGGCTCGGCTCTGTCCGAGCGTTTGCGAATGAAGTCCCACGAGTGCGAGCTAGTGCCCGCCGGCAGTTCAACCGAATCGCGGCAAACAGCGGTGGCCGAGTTCCTCGCCGGGCCAGGGCTCGCGCGGCGAGCCATTGTTTGCCTAACCGGCTTGGATAACGGTGTCGATGGCGCGCCCGACTTTGCCGCCGCGCGCCGTGATGGCTGGGGCGCCGCCTTGGATCTGGTTCATGCGCTGACTCTCGCGGGCAATCCCAAGCCGCCGCGCTTGTGGCTAGTCACTCGTGGGGCCTGTGCCGCTGGCGCCGCTGCGCCGCTGGCGCTGGCCCAGTCGCCCGTCTGGGGCCTGGGGCGGGTCATCGCCGCGGAATATCCCGAACTGGCATGCACGCGAGTTGATCTCGATCACGCCGACCTTCGGGACCAGGCAGACCAATTGATGGAAGAAATCTGGGCCGGGCAGAGCGAGGACCAGGTTGCTTTCCGTGGCGGGGAGCGGCTCGTCGCCCGGCTGCGGCGATTGAGCCGCGCCGATTCCGGTTCCTTGCAAGTGCCACGCGGCTCTCCGTATCGCTTGGAGATCACGTCCCGCGGCCAGTTGGACCACGTAGCCCTGCTACCGTCCCGGCGGCAGTCGCCGGAACCCGGCCAGGTGGAAATCAAGGTCTGCGCCACGGGGCTGAACTTTCGCGACGTGCTCAACGTCCTGGATCTATATCCGGGTGATCCGGGACCGCTGGGCGGCGAATGCGCCGGCGAGATCGTCGCCGTCGGCCCGGGAGTCGAACGGTTCAAGCCGGGCGATGCGGTTGTCGGCCTCGCCCCCGCCAGCTTTGCCAGCTATGTGACGACGCTCGACGATTTTGTCGCGCCAAAACCAGAGCATCTGAGTTTCGAAGAGGCGGCCACGATCCCCATCTGCTTTCTCACGGTCCAGCACGCCCTGCGGCGTTTGGGCAACGTGCAGCCGGGCGAGCGCGTGTTGATTCACGCAGCGTCGGGTGGCGTGGGACTGGCCGCGGTCCAGATCGCCCAACAGATCGGCGCGGAGATCTTCGCCACCGCCGGTAGCCCGCGTAAGCGCGACTATCTGCGCTCGCTAGGCATCCAACACGTGATGGATTCCCGCACGTTGGATTTTGCCGATCAGATCCGGGAAACGACGGGTGGCAAGGGGATCGACGTTGTACTGAATTCGCTCACGGGGGAGACCATTGCCGCCAGTCTTTCCGTGTTGCGCGAAGGCGGACGTTTCCTGGAATTGGGCAAGACCGATCTCTGGGACCAATCGCGTGTGGACGCCTTCCGGCCCGGCGTGACCTTCTTCCCCATTGCCTTGGACCAGATGATGGCCCAAGAGCCCCAGGCGGTCGGCAGCCTCTTGGGCGAAGTGCTCCCGCAATTTGTCGACAAGAAGCTCCAGCCTCTTCCTTTGCGGACGTTTCCCATGCCGCGGGTTGTCGATGCCCTGTGGCACATGGCCCGAGCGGAGCATGTCGGCAAGGTCGTTATCCAGGCGGCCGTCGAGAGCGGGGCGGCGAAACAAGCATTGGTTCTCCGCGAGGACGCCACGTACTTGATCACCGGCGGCCTGGGCGGCCTGGGACTAAAGCTGGCACGCTGGCTCGTCGATCGAGGCGCGCACCACTTGGTCCTGCTGAGCCGCTCCGGCGTCGCGGGCCTCTCGGGTGAATCCCGCGCGCAGCTCGACGCCTTGAACCGGCCCGGCCTGGAGATTGCCGTACACAAGTGCGACGTCGGCAACCAGGCGGAGCTTGCCGCAGTGTTGGCCCAAATCGGTCGGGACATGCCGCCGCTACGCGGGATTTTCCACCTGGCCGGCGTGCTTGACGACGGGATCCTCCGCGAGCAGCGTCGCGAGCGGTTCGATTGCGCGATGGCGGCCAAGGCCCACGGGGCCTGGAACCTGCACGAATTGACCCGTGAGATGCCGCTGGAACTGTTTGTCCTCTTCTCTTCCGCGGCCGCAATCATGGGCTCGCCGGGTCAAGGCAACTACGCTTCGGCGAATGCTTTCCTCGACGCCCTGGCCCACCACCGCCACGCACTCAAGCTGCCGGCACTAAGCGTCAATTGGGGCTCGTGGGACGAGGTGGGCATGGCCGCGCGCTTGAAGGAGAGCGAAGGCCAGCGCTGGGCCGCAGCCGGCATCGGTTGGATCGGCATCGACCAAGGCATGGCCACTTTGGAGCGTCTGGTCCTTGAAGACCGTGTCCAAGCGGCGGTGCTGCCGATCGATTGGCCGAAGTTCTTCCAGCGGATTCCGGCTGGCAGTGAACCAGCCTGGTTGATGGAGATGGCCCACGCCGCCCGCTCTGCTGCGCCGGCCGAAGAAAGCGGGCCACCGGATCTCTTGGAGAAACTACAGGCCATCACGCCCGCCGAACGGTTAGAATTAACTGTGACCAGCTTACGGCAGCAGGCCGCGCGGGTGTTGGCCATGGACGACGCCCACCTGCCCGATCCGCGGCGGACCCTGAACGAACTGGGATTCGATTCACTCACGGGGGTGGAATTCTGCAATCGGGTGAGCCGCTCGATTGGCCAGCGGATCAATCCCGCCGTACTCTTCGATTATCCCACGCTGGAAAGCCTGGCGGGCTACGTGCTGCGCGATGTCCTGGCCTTGCAGCCGGCCGCCCCGGCGGCGGACCATGCCGACGACGCGGCGGTCAAGACGCTGGACGACGTGGAATCCATGTCGGAAGAAGAGATGGACGCCCTGGTGACGGCGCAGCTTGGAAAACTTGATCAGTAACCACATGGACCGATTGGCAGACCGCCTGAAGAACCTTTCGCCGCTGCAACGCGCCGTGGTCGCGCTCAAGGAGACCCAAGCGCGGCTGGAAGCGCTGGAGCGGCAACGCAGCGAGCCGATTGCGGTGGTGGGGATGGCATGCCGTTTTCCCGGAGGAGCCATCGATCCGCGGTCCTTTTGGCAGTTGCTCTGTTCCGGAGTGGATGCCATCCGCGAAACCCCGCCCGAGCGTTGGGATGTCGACCGGTTCTACGATCCGGATCCCATCGCCCCCGGAAAAATGTGTTCCCGCTGGGGCGGATACCTCGACCAGATCGACGCCTTCGATAACCATTTCTTCGGCATCTCCGAGCGCGAGGCGTTGCGGATCGATCCGCAACAACGTCTCCTGCTGGAATTAAGTTGGGAAGCCCTGGAAGACGCTGGCCTGCCGCCCTCCTCGCTGCGCGGATCGAAGACCGGCGCGTTCGTGGGCATCTCGGTGAGCGAATACGGCATCATGCTCTCCAACGACCCGGCGCAGACCGACGCCCATGCCGCGGCGGGCACGTCGCTCTGCCTGGCGGCGAACCGCTTGTCGTTTATCTTCGGCCTGCAAGGACCGAGCATGGCGATCGACACCGCCTGCTCTTCCTCCCTGGTCGCCGTCCACATGGCCTGTCAGGGCATCCGTAACGGCGAATGTGAAATGGCTTTGGCCGGTGGTACGAATCTGCTCCTCTCTCCCGTGGGAACGATCAACCTGACAAAGGCCGGGTTCTGCGCGCAGGACGGCCGCGTGCGGGCCTTCGACGCGGCCGCGTCGGGATACGTGCGCAGCGAAGGCGCGGGCATCGTCGTGCTCAAGCCGCTGGCGGCCGCCCTCAAAGACCGCGATCCCATCTACGCCGTGATCCGCGGCAGTGCCGTCAATCAGAACGGCGCCAGCAACGGACTGACCGCTCCCAGCCGCGCCGCCCAGGAACAGGTCATGCGGGACGCCTACACACGGGCAAAAGTCTCGCCGGCACAAGTCCAGTACGTGGAAACGCAAGGTACGGGCACGCGCTTGGGCGACACGATCGAGGCATTGGCCCTGGGGAGCGTGCTCGCTGAAGGGCGGACAGCCGGTTCGCGCTGCGCCATCGGCGCGGTGAAGACGAACATCGGGCACTTGGAAAGCGCCTCCGGGATCGCCAGCCTGATAAAGACTGCCTTGGCGCTGAAGAACGGCCAACTGCCGCCCAACTTGCATTTCCAATCTCCCAACCCGGACATTCCTTTCGACCGCCTGCTGCTTCGCGTCGTGCAGGAACTCGAACCCTGGCCCGACACGACCCAACCGCGGCTGGCCGGGGTCAGTGGCTTCGGTTTCGGCGGGAGCAACGCCCACGTTGTGCTGGAAGGACCGCCGGCGGAGGACAACTCTTCGATGGAGAGCGCAGACGGCGCATGTCTCTTGCCGCTGTCGGCGCGGACCGAAAAAGCCTTGCGCGATCTGGCGTCCCGCTATATCGACTTCCTCGGCAATGATCCGCCGCTTTGGCGCGACGTGTGCTACACGGCCGCTCTGCGCAGGGACCACCACGATTGCCGCCTGGTGGTCATGGCCCAGACGCCCTCAGATGCGCGGGAGTTGCTCAGAAGCTACCTTGGCGGCGATCCGCGTCCGGGAGTGTTTTCCGGGCGGAAACCCTATGGGCGAGGCCTCAAGATCGCCTTCGTCTATGACGGACCAGCGGAGAAGTGGAAGTCCTTTGGTGAAGGCTTGGCCCGGTCTCTTCCCGGCTTCGCATCGACAGTGGGGAGTTGCGACGACGTCCTGCAGGGCGTCTTGGGTTGGCGATTATCGCCGATACTCCACGAGGCTGCCGCGAGTGACGGCCGGCAGCAGGACCGCCCCGCCCTGCTGGCTTTGCAACTGGCGCTTACGGCCTGGTGGCGCAACGCAGGCGTGACGCCGGATGTCGTTGTCGGCCCGGGTGCGGGCGAATTGGCCGCTGCTTGCGCCGCGGGCATTCTCACCACCAAGGAAGCGCTGCGATTGGCCGCCAATCATGAGCGTGATGGGGTCATTCCGCCGCCGCCCCAGCCGCGTGCCGCTGTGCTGCCGTTCCTGTCGGCCGTCGATGGCCAATCGCACGCGGGGCCCGACCTGGGCCCGGCCCACTGGCATGCCTGCCTTCATCGCCCACAGGATGGCAATTCGGTCACCAAGGCGATCTCCCAACGGGAAATCGACTTCTGCATCGGATTGGGCGGCGGAGGCACGTCTGCGGGGCAGCCTTCGCTGGAAACCCTAGCGCCTTCACTCGCAAACCTTGGGCTCCTTTACGCTGCCGGTGTCGATTTGACGTGGGGGCCATTGGCGCCGGCCAATGGCCGATGCGTTTCCTTGCCGGCCTATCCCTGGCAAAGACAGCGGCTCTGGGCGCCGAAGAACCAATGGAATCTCCCCGCGTCAGTCGCAGCAGAAACCAGCCCTTCGCCTGTGCGTAGTCCGCGACCCGATCTGAACACGCCCTATGTCGCTCCGCAAGCGGGATTGGAGACCACGCTGGCGGAAATCTGGGAAGGGGTCTTGCAGGTGGATCGCGTCGGTGTGCATGACAATTTCTTCGCGTTGGGTGGCCATTCGTTGCTGGCCGCGCAAGTTGCCTCGCGGATTGCCGGCCGAGTGCGTGCCGACTTGCCCCTGCGAGAGATGTTTCAATCGCCGACGATTGCGGAGTTGGCCCAGCGGATCGATTCCGTCTCCAGCGGCGGTCTCGCCACGCGCGTCCCCCCGATCGTGCCTGTACCGCGCGACGCGGAAATGCTGCCCTCCTTTACCCAGGAAGCGCTCTGGTTCCTCGACCAATTGGAACGCGGCCGGGCGACATACACGATCTATTCCCCCTTGCGGATCACGGGCCGGCTCAACACGACCACGGCCGAACGGACGCTGAATGAGATATTTCGCAGACACGAATCCCTACGGACCCGTTTCCCGGAAGTGGACGGCCGCCCCATCCAGGTGATCGAACCCGCGGCGCCGCGCCCGCTTGCGCTCGTCGACTTGGGCTCCTTGCCCGAGGCCCAACGCGATTCGCGCTTGCGGCAGTGGATCGCCGGGGAGATGCGAAAGCCGATTGACCTTCAGAATGGGCCCCTGATCCGGATTACGCTGCTGAGGCTGTCGGAGGAAGACCACGTTGCCATGGTCAGCGCGCACCACATGATCTACGACGGTTGGTCGATGGCCGTGTTCGTGCGTGAATTAGCCGTGCTGTATGCGGCCTTTGAGACCGGGCAACCCTCCCCCTTGCCGGACCTGCCGGTTCAGTACGCCGATTTCGCCGCCTGGCAGAGGCAATGGCTGCAAGGCGAGCAGATCGAGCGGTTGCGGGGCTACTGGTTCAAGCAGCTTGCGGCCGTGGCGCCCTTGGAACTTCCCTTGGACCATCCGCGACCCGGCATTCGCACGACCCGCGGCGCGAGCCGCATGCTCGACCTTCCGCCCGACACGAGCGATGCCTTGCTGGAGTTCTGTCGGCGGGAAGGAGTTACGCCGTTCATCACGCTGCTGGCCGTCTTCAAGGTCCTGTTGCAGCGCTACAGCGGTCAAGACGACGTTACGGTCGGATCGCCCGTGGCTAACCGCGCGCGGCCCGAGACCGAAGCCCTCATCGGTTATTTCGTGAACGTGGTGGTTCTGCGGAACGACATGTCGGGGGATCCAAGTTTCCGGGAAGTGCTCCAGCGCGTGCAGCAAGTGACGCTGGACGCCTACGACCACCAGGAGATGACTTTGGACCAGGTGGTCGCGGCGGTGAACCCGCCCCGCGACATGAGCCGCCACCCCTTGTTCCAGGTGATGTTCGCCCTGCACAACATCGAGCTGCCGCAACTGGACACGTTCGGGCTAGGCATGGCGGCCTTGGAGAACGGGCCGGGGGCGCCCGCCGCGTATTTCGACCTGACGCTGGCTTTCTGGCAAAGCGGCAGGGTGTTCCGCGGGGAATGGAATTTCAGCACCGATCTGTTTCAAGAGGAAACCATCGACCGTATGGCCCGTCACTACCAGGTCCTCCTGGCCGCGGCCATCGCCCAACCCGATCAATCGCTGTCCGGCCTGCCGTTGCTGGCCGAAAAGGAACGGCAACGACTCCTGGTGGAGTGGAACCAGACGGCGGCCGAGTACCCGCGCGAGGCATGTTTCCCTGAGTTGTTCGAGTCCCGCGCCGAGCAAACGCCCGAAACGCCGGCCGTCGTCCTTGACGACCAGCGCTGGACGTATCGCCAGTTGGACCAACGGGCCAATCAGCTCGCGCGGTTCTTGCAACGGCAAAGCGTGGGTCCCGAGACGCGGGTCGGAATTTGCCTGGAGCGATCGCCACAGTTGCTGATGGCGGTGCTGGGAGTGCTCAAGGCGGGCGGGGCCTACGTTCCGCTCGATCCGGCCTACACGCGCGACGCCCAAGATCGTTTGAAGTACATTTTGGAGAACGCCCACGTTTCGCTCTTGATCACGGATTCCGCCCTGGCGGACTCGCTCCGCTCGGTGCATGAGAAACTGCTGGTCCTCGACGGCGACGGGGCCGCGGCCATCAGCCAGGAGGCCGCGCACAAGGTACATGCAGCGACGACCGCCGAAAACCTCGCCTACATTCTCTACACCTCCGGTTCGACCGGCCGTCCCAAGGGCGTAATGGTCACGCACCGTAACCTGGTCAACGCCTACCATGGCTGGCTGGCGGCCTATCGTCTGGACCGCGACGTCCGTTCGCACTTGCAGATGGCCAGCTTCGGCTTCGACGTCTTCGGTGGCGACATGCTGCGCGCGTTGGGTTCCGGGGGAAAGCTCGTGATCTGCCCCAAGGCGACGTTGCTCGACCCTCCGCGGCTGCTCGAGTTGATCGACCGCGAACAGGTCGATATCGGCGAGTTCGTGCCGTTCGTCATGCGGCACCTTGTGCAGTATCTCGAAGACGCCGACCGGACGCTGGATTCGATGCGGTTGGTGATCGTCGGTTCCGACGCCTGGTACGTTGCCGAGCACAAGCGGACGCTACGGCGGTTGGGGGCCGGCACGCGCTTGATCAACTCGTACGGCTTGACCGAGACGACGATCGACAGTTCCTTCTTCGACGGCGACGCGGACCTGTTGCCCGACGCGGCCCTGGTCCCCATCGGCCGGCCGTTCGCCAACGTCCGGCTCTACGTGCTCGACGGCCGTATGCAGCCGGCGCCGATCGGCGTGCCGGGGGAACTCTACATCGGCGGCGACGGCGTCTCGCGCGGGTACGTCGACGCGGAGCTCAATGCCGAGCGATTTCCCGCCGACCCGTTCATGCCCGCGGCCGGTGCCCGTTTGTGCCGTACGGGCGATCGGGCTCGCTGGCGGGCCGACGGGCAGGTGGAGTTTCTCGGCCGCGCGGACAACCAGGTCAAGATCCGCGGTTTTCGCGTCGAGCCGGGCGAGATCGAGGATCTCCTCGGCGGCCATCCCGCCTTGGCCCAGGCAGCGGTTGTTGCCCGCCAACGGGCCGCGGGCGACATGCGATTGGTGGCCTACGTCGTCGGCAAGGCGGGCGCCGTTCCCGACGCGGCCGAAATCAAACAATTCCTCGCCCAGCGCGTGCCCGACTATATGATCCCTTCGGCGCTGGTTACCCTTTCCACCCTGCCCACGACGGCCAGCGGCAAGGTGGACCGCAAGTCATTGCCGCCGCCGGATTGGACGAGCGCGCTGGCGAAGGGTGAATTCGTCGCGCCACGGGCGGGTGTCGAACAACAGCTTGCCGCGATCTGGTCGGAGGTGCTCAAGCTTGATCGTGTCGGGGCGCACGATAATTTCTTCGACCTGGGCGGCAATTCGCTCCTCGCGCTGCGGTTGATTGCGCGGGTCCGCGGGGCATTTTCGCTTGACTTGCCGCTGGTCACCTTGTTTACCGCTCCTACTGTTGCGGGCCTCGCGGCTGCCCTGGAGAAGATCCGTGCGCAACCCCGTTGGCAAGCGGATACTTCTGCCGAGCCGATCGACTGGAATGCGGAGGTCGAACTCGATCCGGCCATTGGCGTTACCGCTACGTCGCTCCCGCCGGAGACAGCGCCATCGCGAATCCTGCTCACCGGCGCCACGGGGTTCTTGGGTGCGTACCTCCTCCGCGAACTGCTAAGGCGGACGCCTGCCGACGTCTACTGCCTGGTCCGCGCGCGGGCTGTGGAAGATGGAAAGAAGAAGATTGCCGCCACCCTCCAGCAGTATGATCTAGAGATTCCGGACGCAACAACACGAGTGATACCGGTGTGCGGAGACCTGGCGGAACCCCAACTTGGGCTGTCGTCCCAGGATTTCGATGCCCTGGCGGCGACGATCGACGTAGTCTATCACAACGGTGCGCAGGTGAACTTCGTCTATCCCTACCAGGTTCTCAAACCGGCCAATGTTCTGGGAACGATCGAAGTCCTGCGGTTGGCCACAAGGACCAAGATTAAGCCGCTGCACTACGTTTCGACGGTCTCGGTGTTTGATTCGCCCGACTACGCAACCCTGGGTGCGATCACGGAAGACCAGCCGCTGGTTGCCTTCGGTAGCTTGCAGGGAGGCTACGCGCAAAGCAAGTGCATCGCCGAAAGACTCGTTCGCACGGCCGCCCAGCGCGGCCTGCCGGTGGTCATCTATCGCCCGGGACGCGTTACCGCGGACTCGGAGACCGGTGCGGAAAGCCTGACCGACTACACGACGCTCTTGCTTCGCCTGTGCATTGAAATGAAGTCCGCGCCGTCGTCCGATGACCGCGTGGACATGACGCCCGTGGACTACGTCGCGCAAGCCATCGTGGGCCTGGCGCAACAGGCCGAATCGTGGGGCAAGACGTTTCACTTGGTTAATCCGCACACAGTGCCCGTGCGTGACGTTTACCGGGCCATCCGCGCCAGTGGTTTCGGCCTGCAAGAGGTTGCGATGGACGCTTGGCGCGCTAGCGTCATCCGCTGGGCAGCCAATTCGCAGGACCAGTCGTTCGTGGCGTTTTCGCATTGGCTGATGCTCATGGGTCCGACAGCAGCGTCGGCCAGCCAACCGGCTTCGGCTGCCCCGGTAGCGACTATCGCCTGCGACCAGACGCAGACGGCATTGCAGGCCATCGGGCTCGATTGCCCCCTGTTGGACGTCGATCGGCTGAAGAAGCAAGTGCAGTTCCTTGTGCGGAAGAAACTCGTGACGGCGCCGCCAGCCCGTCCTCGCAGCAACCGGCAGTCGCTGGTGCCCCTGCGAGCGGCTGGAACGGCCCGCCCGTTGTTTCTCATGCATGGCATGGGCGGATATGTTGCCGCCTTGATGCCGCTGGCCCGGAGGTTGACCGGCGACCGCCCGGTCTATGGTCTCCAGGCCCTAGGGATTGAGCCCGGCCAGAAACCGCACGATCGAATCGAAGAGATGGCCGCTTGCTACCTCGAGGAAATCCGCGGCGTCCAGCCGCAAGGTCCTTATCTGCTTGGCGGCTGGTCGATGGGCGGGCTGATCGCCTTGGAGGCGGCCCGGCAACTGCTCGCGGCCGGCCAAACGGTGGCACAGGTGGTGATGCTCGACACGTATCTCTCTTTGCAAGAATTCGAGCACAACGTGGACGATCAGTCGGTGCTCTTGCAGATTGCTCCCCGGCTGAACGTGCCGGTCGCGGAACTGAAGGACTTGCCGCTGGAGCAGAAATGGGAGCGGATCGCGGAACTGGCCGACGGCGGCAACGCAACCGGGATCGACGAGATTCGCCGGCTGGCCGCGGTTTGCCGGGCGCATTTGGCCGCGATATCGCGCTATGACTTGCGACCCTATGCCGGGTCGTGCGTGTTGCTTTTGGCCGAGGGCGGCCGCAGCAGCCTCGACCGCCGCTGGAAGACGCTCTATCCGGCATTATGCGTCGAGTCGGCGCCGGGCGATCATTACAGCATGTTGCAAGAGCCGCGCGCGGAAGTGCTGGCCAAACTTCTCGGCCGCCACTTGCAAGCGCTCGACGGCGACAACCGGAGAATACGCGAACTATGAAACTACTCCTGCTTATGATGCGGGCGTCCTGGAAAACCGTGATCCTGGCTGCCGTGATCGGGGCCGTCAGCGGCGCAGCCAGCATGGGGCTGGTAGTGATGATCCTGCATACAGTTCAGGACCCCCTTGGGTCATCGGCGGTCACGATCGGGTTGTTCGCGGTCCTGTGCAACGTCATCTTATTCACGCGGATCGGGTCCCAGATGGTACTCTGCCGCATGACGCAGTCGAATATCGCCGATCTGCGGATCGATCTCTGCCGGCGGATCCTCGAATCGCCGCTGAAGCACTTGGAGGAGATCGGCATCGACCGCATGCTCGGATGTCTAACCGGCGACGTGAACCTCGTTTCCCAGGCGATAAACGGCGTGCCCGTATTGGCGGTCAACTTGGTGGTCCTCGCCTGCGGGGCAGTTTATCTGGCGACGTTGTCCTTGAGCCTTTTGGCATGCTGCGTGGTTTTCTCCGTCCTCGGTTTTGCCAGCTACTGGTACTCCTCCCGCTGGGCCAGCACGTACGTGATCCGGTCCAGGCAAGCCCAGGACGTTTTACTCAAGCGCGTGCGTGGGCTGATTGAGGGGGTCAAAGAGCTGAAAATACACCACGACCGGCGACGCGAGTACGTCAACCAGGTAATTCAAGCCCAAGATGTGGTCCGCGAGAGCCAGTATCTGGGCGACACCTTCCATGATGCGGCGATCGCCTGGGGACGATTGACCTTCTTCATCGCTATCGGCCTCTTAGTGTTCCTATGGCCGAGGATCACGGCGGCCGACTCCGCCACGCTGACCGGCTATGCCCTGACTGTCTTGTACCTGATGTCGCCGTTGGAGCAGATCATTGGCTGGCTGCCGTTCCTGGGATGGGCTGTGAATTCAGTGGCGCAGATCGAGCGATTGGGCTTGGCGTTGGATGAGCAGGCCGAGCAGACCGAGCAGACTGAAGAGAACCCAACCTTCAGTCCGCTCGCCGGCTGGCAGGAAATCGAATTGGCGGCTGTAACCCATGCCTATCGTCGAGAAGGGCAGCGGAACGGCTTCGTACTCGGCCCCATCGACGTGACCATTAATCGCGGCCAGATCGTATTCATCATCGGCGGCAACGGCAGCGGCAAGACTACTTTGGCCAAGCTGATCACCGGACTGTACCTGCCCGAGAGCGGCCTGATGAGATTGGACGGCCGGCCGATCACGCCTGCCAACCGCGAGGCCTACCGGCAGTTGTTCTCGGCGGTTTTCGACGACGCTGTGATCTTCGAGAGCCTCTGGGGGTTGGGTGCGGCCGATCTGGACCAGCGGGCCCAAGAATACCTGCGCCAACTCGAACTGAGCCATGTGGTCATGGTGACCAACGGAGTTTTCTCGACCACGAAGCTCTCGCGCGGCCAGCGAAAACGCCTGGCGCTGGTCACCGCGTACCTGGAAGACCGGCCAATTTATCTCTTCGACGAATGGGCGGCCGACCAGGATCCGCTCTTCCGCAAGCTCTTCTACCAGCGTCTGTTGCCGGAGTTGAAGAGCCGCGGCAAGACCGTAGTGGCCGTGACGCATGATGACCGCTACTTTGCCGTTGCGGACCAGGTGATTAAACTGGAAGAAGGAAAAGTGGTCCAGATGCTGCGGCACGAAACGGAATTGGTCAACGAAAGCCTACGAACGTAAAAATGAAAAAAATACTCATTGCCCTGATTGTAGTTCCGCTGCTCTGCTGGCTCGGTTATCGAACCTGGATCGGCGCCGGCGGCGAGCGGCCGCAGTTCCGCACCCTGCCCGTCACGCAGGGCGATCTCGTGATCGGCGTCACGGCAACGGGAAGCGTCGAGCCAGTAGAGATCGTCGACGTCGGGGCTCAGATCGTAGGCATGGTCAAGAGCTTCGGGCCCGACGCCAAGCAGCCCGGCAAGACGATCGATTACTGTTCTCATGTCAAGAAGGGCGACGTCTTGGCCCAACTTGACGATCTACCGCTTAAGGCCGAATTGAAGAAAGCCTCGGCCGGCCTGAGCCTGGCCGAGGCCGAACTCAAGCAGTCTCTTGCGCACGAGGCCCAGGCAAGAAGAAACTTCGAGCGGGCACAGCGGCTTCGCGACACCAACGCCCCTGCCGATTTCGAGGCCGCCGCCTCGCAGCATGAGATGGCCCAGGCCGAGCGGGCCATGTGCGAGGCCAAAGTCGAGCAAGCCAAGAGTGCCAAGGAGCAAGCCGAGATCAATCTCGGTTACAGCACCATCCGTTCGCCCGTCGACGGCACCGTCATCGCGCGTCGCGTCAACGTGGGTCAGACTGTGGTGGCCGGACTCAACGCCCCCAGCCTCTTCCTGCTGGCCAAGGACCTCAGCCGCCTGCAAGTCTGGGCGGCCGTCAACGAGGCCGACATCGGCGATATTCACATCGGGCAAAAGGTCTCGTTCAAGGTCGACACGTACCGCGACCAGTCGTTCGGCGGAACGGTTGCCCAGATCCGCCTGGATGCCAGCATGACGTCGAGCGTCGTCACCTATGGCGTCGTCGTTTCGGTCGACAATACCGAAGGCACGCTGAAGCCGTACATGACGGCCAAGCTGCAGTTCGAGGTCGCGCGGCGGTCCAGCGTGCTGCTGATTCCCGACCAGGCATTGCGCTGGCGGCCGGCCTGGAACCAAGTCACGCCGGCGGCCCGCGCCGCGCTGCCTCCTCCCTCGGCGCACAAGCCGCGTTCGAACGAAGAGCAAGGCGGTGAGAGCGAAGCGGAGGAACCGACGGTCGAAAGCGCCGCGCCCACGGCCTGGGTCCGCGCCGAAGACGGCCTGGTCCGGCCCGTATCCCTCAAGGTGGGCCTCTCCGACAGCATGAATACCGAAATCACCGGCGGCGACTTGAAAACCGGCGACGAGGTCGTGATCAACGCCGCCCGCGCAGCCAAGCCGGACTTCGTCTCCAGCTTCATCAACCGCATCATCAAGAAGTAGTTCATGGCCCTCATCGAACTCCGACACATCGACAAGACGTACCGCATCGGCGACGTCGACCTGCCCGTCTTGAAAGACGTGTCCCTGGAAATCCGCCAGGGGGAGTTCGTGGCGCTGATGGGGGCGTCGGGGTCGGGCAAGACGACGCTGATGAACCTGTTGGGGTGCCTCGACCGGCCCACCGCCGGCTCCTACCGGTTTGAGGACCAGGAAGCGACCGCGCTCGCGCGGGACCAACTGGCGAGGCTCCGCAGCAGCCGCATCGGCTTTGTCTTTCAAAGCTTCAACCTGATGCCCCGCGCCACGGCGCTGGACAACGTGTGGATGCCTAGCGCCTATTCGCCCGACAACCGTTCGCGGCGGCAGATCCGCCGCCGCAGCGGCGACTTGCTCACGATGGTCGGCCTGGAGTCGCGGATGGACCACTCGCCCGCAAAGCTTTCGGGCGGCGAACAGCAGCGGGTGGCCATCGCCCGCGCGCTGATCAACCAGCCGATCCTCCTGCTGGCCGACGAACCGACGGGAAACCTCGATTCACAGACGGGCAAGGAGATCCTGGGCATTTTCCGCCGCTTGAACGTCGAGCAGGGGATCACGATCCTGCTGGTGACGCACGACGTGGAAGTGGCCCGCGCGGCCGACCGGACGGTCCATATCGCCGACGGCCGGATCGCCGATGGCGACGCGCAGCCGGCCGCGCCCCCGGCGAGCCCGGCTACGCCGGCGCGCGCGCCCTTGCGCCACGGGCGGCACGGTCTGCGGGTGGCGGGCGGCGCCGTGCGGATCGCCATGCAGGCCCTGCGGCGAAACGTGATGCGCACCTTGCTGACCATGCTCGGCGTAATCATCGGCGTGGCGGCCGTGATCGCCATGATGGAGATCAGCCGCGGGGCATCGGTGGCGATCCAACGCACCGTGACGAACATGGGGGCGAACACCCTGATGATCGCCCGCGGCGCGCCCCAAGGCGGATCGGTCCGCTTCAAGGCGAGGACCGACACCTTGATGCCCGACGAAGCCGACATCATCGTCCGCGATTGCCCTTCGGTCGTGGATGCCGCCCCCATCGTCAGCACCTGGGCGCAGGTCGTTTACGGCAACCGCTATTGGGATTCCATGATCACGGGCAGCACCGCCGACTTTCTCGCCATGCGGCATTGGAGCCACTTGGACCTGGGGCGCGTCTTCAACGAGCGCGAACTGCTCACCGGCGACAAGGTCTGCTTGCTCGGCAAGACGCCGCTCCGCGAACTCTTCGGCGGCCGCTACCCGATCGGCGAAGAGGTCCGCATCAAGAACGTGCCCTTCAAGGTCATCGGCGTGCTCAGCGAGAAGGGGGCCAACCTGCTGGGCGCGGACCAGGACGACCTCGTCGTCGTGCCTTGGACGACCGTGAAATACCGGCTCAGCGGGCGAGAGGGGGGGGCCGCGGGCGGCGGCAAGGATTCCGAGCACGCGCCGCCGGGCCTCTCGCTCGGCGAGCGGCTGCCGGGCAGCCAGCACGCCGTGCGCAGCGAGAGCATCGAGCAGATCATGGTCCAGGCGAAATCGCCGCAGGCCATCCCCGAGACCTGCCGGGAGATCACCCGGCTGTTGCGCTACCGGCACCATCTCGCCGATGACGAACCCGGTTTCCGCATCTCCGACAACGCCGAGGTTTCCAATGTCTTCAAACGTGTGGTCCGCATGCTATCCACCCTGGGCATTGTCGTGGCGGCCGTCTCGCTCGTGGTAGGCGGGGTGGGCATCATGAACATCATGCTCGTCTCCGTCACCGAGCGTACCCGCGAGATCGGCTTGCGGATGGCCGTGGGCGGCGACGCGGCCGATATTCTCATTCAGTTCCTTATTGAGGCGGTGGTGCTGTGTCTGGTGGGCGGGTTCATCGGGATCCTGGCGGGCCGGGCCAGCGCGATGTTCGTCAGCGCCATTGTGGGCTGGCCCACCCAGGCTTCCCTAGACGCTGCGGTGGTCGCCGTGGCCGTCTCGGTGACGGTCGGGATCACCTTCGGTTATTACCCTGCATGGAAGGCGTCCCGGCTCAATCCCATTGATGCCCTCCGCTACGAATGATCGAGAAGTCAGTGCCATGCCCCATTTTGCGATTCTCTGTCCGGAAGATGCCGGTCACTTACTTTCGATCGGCCCTGTCGGCGTCGAGCTTGCGCGTCGCGGGCATCAAGTCACGTTAATCGCTGGTGAGCAGGCTGCAACGCTCGCCAAGCAGTTGGGACTGGCCTTCCACCTGCTCGATATGAAACACATTTGGGTCATGCCGCCCACCCTTACTTGGCTGGCATTCCAGACAGTCCGGGCGGGCGCTATGGCGGGCATGCGCAGCAATTTCGCTTGGAAAGCCAAGGGAATGCTCGAACTCCTCCCGCAGATCTTCGAGGCCCTGCAAATTGACGGCGTGATATGCGATCAGATTCTTGCGGCCGGCGGGACTGCGGCCCAACGAGCCGGCATTCCCTTTGTGACAATCTGTTCCGCGCTACTCTGGCACGAAGAGATCGATCTGCCGCCTCCCTTCAAGCATTGGCTCTACGCCGAAGGGGCCAAGGCCCGTTTGCACAATCGACTCGGCTACGCGGGTTGGCACTGGTTCATCGGCCCGACGCTCCAGATGATCAATCGCTATCGCCGTAGATGGGGGTTTCCGCCGTTCCAGCGAATCGACAACACCTTCTCTCCGGTGGCCCAAATCTCCCAGTTGTGTGCAGGATTCGATTTCCCCCGCCGCAACCTGCCGCCGCACTTCCATTACATTGGCTCGCTGGCATCGAGCCGGCAGGTCGGCGGTGAGGGGCCATTCCCCTGGGAGCGGCTCAACGGGCGGCCCTTGATTTTCGCCTCCCTGGGAACGGTTCCCGATCCGGCATGTGTGCCCGTCTTCCGAAAAATCGCCGAGGCCTGCATCGGCGTCGATGCGCAACTGGTTCTGGCCTTGGGAAAATGGAACAAGCAGGGTGAGAAGAGCCAGGCCAAACTGGGCAAGCTGCCTGGCGATCACGTTGTGGTCGACTTTGCGCCGCAGCTAAAACTGCTGGACCAGGCCGCTCTGCTGATCACCCATGCGGGAGTCAATACGGTTCTGGAATCGATCAGTCGCGGCGTACCGATGGTCGCTCTCCCATGGCGCGTCGATCAACCGGGCATGGGATCGCGGATCGTTTATTCGGGCATCGGCCTGCGAGGGTCCTTCAAGCACTCGACGGCGGACGAAATCCGGGGTATGGTCCGCCGAGTGCTCGCGGAAGACGGTTTCCGGCGGCGGACGCTGGCGCTCAAGGAAACGATGCTTGCGGCGGGCGGCCTGCATCGGGCCGCCGATATCGCCGAACAAGCCTTGACCACGCGACACCCTATTGTTGCGCTAACAAGCTGACTTGGCGGCTAAATGTGCCGCGATGGAAACTACGACTATCTTCGAAGGAATCCGTCCCATGTCCCACTTTGCTTTGCTCTGCCCGGAGGATGCAGGCCACCTTTTGCCCAACGGTGCCGTGGGAAGAGAGTTGGTGCGGCGCGGGCATCGCATCACCGTCATCGCCCGTGCAAGCGCCGCCCCCCTGGCCGAGCAGTTGGATCTCCCTTTCATCGAATTGAAAACCGGCGGCATTCCGTATCCGTCAGCCCATTTTCTCTGGCTGAGTTTCGCCGCCTTCGATGCCGGTTGGATGATCGGTTTGCGTTGCGGGTTCGAGTGGGACGCCCGAATGTTGCTTCGCAACCTTCCGCCGATCATTAAAGAGATGAAAATCGACGGATTCCTGATCGATCAGAATTTTCCCGCGGGTGGGACTACCGCGGAGTTGGCCGGCCTGCCGTTCGTGACGATTTGCTCGGCCCTGATGTGGCACGAGGAGCCGAGCGTACCACCGGCGTTCACATCCTGGCCGTGCCGTGAAGGGTGGCTAGCCCGAGTCCGCAATCGCCTCGGATTCGCCGCTTGGCACTGGTACATGCGCCCGGTCATGAAGGTCATCAACCGTGAACGGAAGAAACACGGGCTGCCCAAACTGGCGCGCGTGGATGACGCATTTTCGCCGTTGGCACAGATCTCCAATTTATGCGCCCAGTTCGATTTTCCCCGCCACGAACTGCCCTCGCAATTCCACTATATCGGTTCATTCGCTGCCAATCGCCAGGTGAATACCGACCATCAGTTCCCCTGGGACTGGCTGGACGGACGACCTTTGATTTTCGCGTCGCTGGGGACAATCCCCGATCCGACTAATCCACCTGTATTCCGTAAGATCCTTGCAGCCTGCCGCGGTTTGGACGCCCAGTTGGTCCTGGCCCTGGGCAATTGGAAGGGAAATCACGGAAGCGTGCGAGAGCGACTCGGCGCGATCCCGGAAAATGCCCTAGTCGTGGACTTCGCTCCACAAATGGCCTTGCTGGATCGCGCCGCGCTGTTGATCACGCACGGCGGGTCGAACACGGTCCTCGAATCGCTCACACGCGGGGTGCCGATGGTCGCACTGCCTCGCAGCGCCGATCAGATCGGTATGGCAGCCCGCGTCGTCAACTGCGGGGCCGGACTGCGGGCATCTTTCAAGAAGTGCACTGCGGAAGAGTTGCGCGGGCTGATCCGACGGGGGCTCTCCGAAGACAGTCTCCGCCAACGCGCCGGGCAACTGCGGCAGGCGATGCAGGCCGCGGGCGGGGCGCCGAGGGCGGCGGAGATCGCCGAAGAGGCCCTGACCACCCACCGGCCGGTGTTCCGTAAGGAATCCCCCCTACCCGCGGAGTTCGCCCGCTCGATAACCCAATAAGACGTGTCCAGTTAGAGCAATCTCCGAAAACGTACGACATCCGCCAAGGAGTTGATTTATGCCAGCATATGATGAGCATTTCTATTCCGGAATGCACGAATTGACTATGTACTCCGCGACCGAAGTCCTGTCGATTCTTGAGGAAATACTACCACCCTTGGCCTCGGTGGTCGACATCGGCTGTGGTGTGGGCACGTGGCTCTCGGTGCTGCGACGGAAGGGTATCACGCGGGTCCTAGGTATCGACGGCGACTGGGTCAAACGTGAGATGTTACAGATTCCAAGCGAGTGTTTCATGCCTGCGGACCTCGCACAACCGTTACGCCATCTCGAACGGTTCGACCTGGCAATCTCGCTCGAAGTCGCCGAGCATCTACCGCCGGAGGCCGCCCGAGGGTTCGTCGAATCGCTCATCCACCTTGCCGACTTCGTATTGTTCTCGGCGGCCATTCCGTACCAGGGCGGTGTCAACCACGTGAATCTGCAATGGCCCGCGTATTGGTGCGCGCTATTTCAACAGCAACACTATACGGCCGTGGATGAGATTCGCAGCCGAATCTGGAACGACACGCGTATTCCATGGTGGTACAAGCAGAACGTGGTGCTGTACGTAAAGGACAGCCGATTGAGCGAACTCAAGCTGCCCGCATGGTTCACGCCGCATACGCCGCACGCGATTGTTCATCCAGAAATGTACGTGGAAACTGCGAAAACCGCAAAACTGGCGGAACAGATCGGGAATTGGCTTCCGGGGCCACTAAAGCAATGGATCAAGCGGCTAAGAGGTTGATCGGCCGATCAGTTCCCTTGAGATTGGTCGGACGGCCCTGGATTTTCACGCAACAGAGAATACGCCGCTTGCTCCCGGCGGCTATCGAGTGACGCAGGGCCTTACGGTGTTGAGGGGAGCAAGGATTCCGCGTACTGGTGACCAAAGAGGAGGTCCCATTGAATCAACTGGTAGTCGTTGACTACTTGTCGCAGGTCGTTGTGCAGATCCTCTTCGTCGTAGCGATGTCCCTCGCTCGTCAGCATGCCGGGCGACAGCACGCCCAGGGCGGTACTCCATCGCGCGTTGAGTGCTAGGAAGCCCCGGGGCTTGAGCGACATCATCGCTAGCGCATGTGCTGCCACAAAGTTATAGCTGCACACGACGTCAGGCTGCTTGGGCAGGTAATTGGACCAGAATATGAGGGGCGTGCGACGTTGTTTGAACAGCGTGTCGAAGGCGGCGGAGTGGTATACCGTAGGCGGAACGTGATCGCCACTGATGACGATCAATGTCTTGCCGGGCAAATGGCGGAAGTACTCCAAGAGTCGCCCGAGTTGCCGATCCGTTTCCCGTATGGCGTTGATATAAGTCTTCAGTTCGTGCTGCGACGCTGAGGGGAGTGGTTCTGCGGCGTCGAGCTCGGAATCGCGATAAGCGTCGTAATCCCAGGGGGAATGCGTGGAACCGGGAAAAGCGAAGATGAAGAAGGGGCCCGGCCCTTGGCTGGTGGCGATGATCGCGTCAACGATCGCTGCGTCCGCCGGCCAGCGGCCGGAAGCGTCGATCGGCGTGCCTGGAACTTCGCCTAACCACTGCGTCTTTTCGAAGCCGAGGTGCCCCATCACCTGACCACGATTATAAAATCGGCGCGGATCGGCCAGAATGGCGGCCGTCCGATAGCCTTCGGCCTTCAGCATCCACGGCAGGCTGGATAGGTCTCGCTTGATATACTGTTTGTAAGGACAACTGCGCAGCGGCAGGAAGCGGAGCGACATTCCGGTGAGCAACTCGAACTCGGAGTTCGCCGATCCTCCAAACGCCTCAGGGGAGACGACGTAGCCGCTAGTGTGCTTTGCGGCCACGGCGCGGACATACGGAATAGGATCGCCGGTGAGCTTGACACCGAACTCCCGGGGATCGATCAACGACTCCACTAGATAGAAGATCAGATTCACCTGCTCGGCATGATTGACAGGTGTAGATCGAGGATCCGTTGGTGCGGGCAGGTAGCGTTGGACGCAATCCGCGACGTCAGCCTGGGTGTAGCGCGCCGGCGGGGTTACGCGAAGAAACCGACACTCCGAGAAAAGCTCCAGGAGCAAGCCACGATCGTTTACGGCACGGATCGAATCCCACGTATTCGTACCAAGCCCAAGGATGTCGCCATGGGACCCGGCGCCCACAACCATCCCCACGCCAACGAGCATGGCCAGTGCACCGATCGCGGCCGCTTTGACGCGAGTGGCGGCACGCTGCGCGCAGCGGCCCCGATTCCAAAGCAGGATCGAGCCGCCCAGCAAGGCCAGGAGTCCGACGATCAACGCCGCGATTCCGAACACGCCGAGGAAGCTGCCGGAGATCTGGAAGAACTCCGGCAGATAGACGAAGTCCATGGGCTGCACAGTGGCGTGCATGTAGCCAGTCTTCAGCAGGTTGCCAACTACCATGCACAAATAGGATGAACAAACCAGCAGCAGCGTCAAAGCCAAGCGGTTGGTCGCGACATACAGGAGCACGCTTCCCGCGGCCAGCAGCCACGTGTTGCACAAGAGGGCCAAGGGCGAAATGGACCATGCCATAAGCAGACCGTTGCATGCCCCCCTGAAGACCATCTCCGCCGCAAGCTCGATCAGAAGCATGACGCAGAGCAACATGAGCCACGGGTGCGTGGCAAGCTTTCCCGGCAGGTTGGACACGGATTTCATCAGAGGCATGATTCGTCTCCGCAAGGTGTTTCAGGTGACAGGCTAATCGGGCCGCTAGCCTTTAATAATAGTTCGACGGTTGCCCAGCGGCAATCTCTTTTCCGACAGTATTTCTTGACAAGACCGCCCCCCATAGCCAAAATTGGTTTTGTGGCGCTGGTCGGCCGCGATCGGTACGACGGAGTCCACCACCCCCCGATGGGAACATTCCCCTGCCCCCCGAGGACCGCTTGCAAGCCAGGCATTACCATGACAAATACTCTGGAGAATGACGCAATTGGGATGAATCGCCAATCGACCGACGTGCGTCTGCTGCGCACAACGGTACCTCTGGTGCTGGCCGCCCTCTTCCTTTCCGGTTTTGCCGCCATCATCAATGAGAGCGTGTGGCAACGCGCGCTCAAGATTTACCTAGCGGGCTGCGAGAGCGCTTCCTCGATGATTATCGTGCTGGTCTTCATGCTGGGGCTCGGCGCCGGTTCGCTCGGCATGGGACTGATCGTCCATCGGGTCAAGAACCCGTTGCGGACCCTGGCGCTGATCGAACTGGCGCTCTTCCTGGTAAATCTCACGATCGCCGCGGTTCTTGCGATGGACATAAGCGACAGCATTTACTCGTTCCAGCGATTGGCGGTGTCGCTAGGGGTTCCGCTGCGCCTGGTGTACGGAGCCTCGGCTGTCGCGGTCCTGCTGCTCCCCTGCGTGCTGATGGGCGTCACCATGCCGTTGGTTTCGGAAGTCTCCCAGCGCCAACTTCGATACAAGGCGAGCAGCTTTCTTACCACTCTCTTCGTCTTGAACACGTTGGGCTCGGTGCTGGGTGGTTTGACCGGTGGCTTTCTCTTGATGCCCTATTACGGGCAACGAACGTCGCTGGTCGTAGGAGCGTCCTGCAATTGCGTCGCGGCGGCCATTTTATCCGGGCTGTATTTTGTGGCGTATCGCGGGACGGCCGCGGCAGTCGAAAGCCGATCGCCGCAAGTCCGCCGACACGGTCTCGCTACCGAGGAAATCCTCGGTTTCTGGCTTGGGTTCTTCGCACTTGGTTATGAAATGTATCTCTTCCGCGTTGCCGCCCTGGCTCACCAGCCGCTGCCCTATAATTTCTCCCTGGTGCTGTGTTATTACCTCCTTTTCTGGTCGATCGGCGTTTCTCTTGCCAAGCGAATCAAGGAGTGCTGCGGCAAACTGCTGAAGCTTTCGGCCCTCTCGGTGGCCATGATGCCCTTGTTCTACGTGGTTGACCGGCGCGCGTTGCATTACGCGTTCGAATGGCTGCTGTTCGGCGGATCGCCGCTGTTTATTTCCGCGCTAGTGTACAGTTTGCCCTGTATCTTCTTCGGTTGTCTTTTCGGCCAGTTGCTTGCGAGGTTAGCGAAGAATTGGGGGAGCGACGTTGGCCGCTACTACGGACTGAACACCCTGGGAAGTTGCCTTGGCATCCTGGTGATGACGCTCTTGGGGTTCGAAATCAATCCCACCTACGATGCGCTGCTGATCGCCCTAGGTTACTTCGTGTTGGCCGCCTACTCGCCGCAGTCACCGCAACTGCTGCCGCCGCCGACGAACGGGAATTGGCGGACGCGGCTCAGATGGTGTGCCGCGGCGGGCGTTTTGTTGCTGGTCGCGGCATCACCGCCATTTTCCGGCCGTGTGGAGCGTGACGGCGCGATTGGCAACCTTCGACACGTCATCCACGATGCGATTTGCGGTACCGTCGCGTCCGACGCCGCCTATTACGGCAAGGATGGCGTGGTCGAGATTGACGCATCACGCAACATGTCCTGGGATGGTCTGTGGCATTCCAAACTCTCCGCGAACGGCGACCATGTAGGGTCCAAAAACTGGTTCATGGCCGCCGTGCCCTTCCTTTGCTTTGAAGGGAAGAAGATCGACGATGCCCTGGTCATCGGGTTGGGGACCGGCATCACGGTGGCGACGCTGGCCAAGTCGGATCAGGTGGATCGCGTGGATGTCTACGAGATCGACCACAAGTTGCTGTCGATTCTTCAGGACTACCCCGAAGGTACGCTGCACGTCGCGGAAAACCCCAAGGTGCACGTGATCTGGCAAGACGGCCGCGCAGGCCTTGCGCTGAACGCGAAACAGTATGACATAATCACCCAGCAGCCACTGTATTTGAAGCAGGCCGGCAGCAGTATCCTCCTTTCGCGAGAATACATGGAATTGGTCAAGAAGCGACTGAAGCCAAACGGGATCTATTGCGTTTACAGCAACAGTTTCGGCAATCCGGGGCAGGCGCTCCTGGTTCGCAAGACGGTATCGAACATATTTCCCCACTATGAAAGTTTTGGGGGCGGATACATGATTGTTGCGTCGCAAGAGCCGTTTATATACCATGCCGAGCGCCTCGCGATTGCAGGAGAGCCGGACCCGCTTGTCCGAGAAATGCGAACGTATGGCGCCGAGAAAATGGCAAAGTACCTTGATTCCCCGCGGTTGGAATGGAACGATTGCCCCTATATTATCAGCGACAACCACCCCTTGGTCGAGTACCCGGGCGTCGTTCACTCGTTGTTGAAAGCTGTGCCGGCAAGTCGGTGAGCCGACCGATAGCCCGTGCAACCCTGAAAGCCAACAACTGTGCTGAATTCACGGCATTTCGGTCCTCAAACCTGGTGCCGAGCAGGGTCGGCTCGATTCCCTTTATCGATTACTCGTTAGGTCGGATCCCAAAAAAACGATGTGACGGGGGGGCCCGCAGGCCCGCTTCGCGATTCGGGGCCGCTAAAGAGTTACGATTCTCTTAGGTCTGAGCGATAAAGTAAGATTTGCCGTTTGCCCGGATTATGATGGGAGCCTCGGTTATGACGGCAACCCTGATTGCGATGCCTATAGGAGAGTTTATGTTCGAATTATGGCGTCGGTCCGATTTCTACGGAAGGAGATGGTTGTGACGCTTATTCACTGAATTATGAGCATGCGAAATGGGAATCTTGCAAGCAAGAAAGATGTTTCCAAGGGCCAGATTCTGGTTGGCGGTCTTGATTGTGGTGGCGATGGCCTTTTCCGCAAGTGGATGCACCGGCCCCATTGAGTATTTTCGTAATCACCTAAAGGTGGGGCCAAACTACCGCGGCGCCGAGGCCCCTGTGGAAGAGCATTGGATCGACGCCAACGACGCCCGGATCCGCCAGGAACCGTCCGACTTGGTCGACTGGTGGGGCGTTTTTCAGGACCCAGAGCTCAATCGCCTGGTTGATTGTGCAGTCCACCAGAACCTGACGCTCCGCGAGGCGGGCTTCCGCATCCTTGAGGCCAGGGCCCAGTTGGGAATTGCCCGGGGCGATTTCTTCCCGCAGGTGCAAACGGCTACCGCAAGTTACCAGAAATCGGTCAACAGCGGAGCCAACCCCCAAACCTACACGGTAAACAGTTCAGTGAACGGCTCATTCACGCCTGCAGGCGGCCCAGCCCAGCCCGGCAGTTTCGCGGGTCAAGGATCGGTGTTATTGGTGCCACCCGCCACCACCGAGGGTGTGAACGCAGGGTTGAATCTGGCCTGGGAGGTCGATTTTTGGGGACGCTTTCGCCGCGCCATCGTCGCTGCGGAGGATACCCTGGAGGCGAACTGCGCCGATTATAATGGCGCCATGGTTACCCTGCTGGGCGACGTGGCCAAGTACTACGTGCAACTCCGCACCGACCAGAAACGCATCCAGTTGGCGCAGCAGAACGTCGTCTTGCAGCGGCACGTCATGGAGGTTGCTCGAAGGCGCTTTCGCGAGGGACAAACCAACGACCTGGATTTCAACCAGGCCCGCAGCACGCTGGCCCAAACCGAGGCCCAGATTCCCCTGTTGCTTGCCGATCTTCGCGCCGCGGAGAACCGCCTGTGCGTGTTGATGGGCATGCCTCCTACGCTGCTTGAGCCGCAACTTGGGATCGCGCCCATTCCTGTGGCGCCGGCCACGGTGGCAGTGGGAATTCCTGCCGACTTGCTCCGCCGCCGCCCGGATGTCTGCCGCGCGGAGCGACTGGCGGCCGCCCAGGCGGAACAAATTGGGATTGCCGAAGTCGATCTGTACCCCATCTTCAAAATCAATGGCGACATGGGTTACACGGCCGCCGGCCTATCGAACCTCTTCGAAACCAATGCGTTCTACGGCACGATCGGCCCCGGGATCCAGTGGAACATTCTGAATTACGGACGGATCCGCAACAACATCCGCTTCCAGGACGCAAAGTTCCACGAACTCATCACGCTCTACCAGCGCATGGCCTTGCAGGCCGCGGAAGAGACGGAAGACGGCCTGTCGCATTTCGTGCAGGAGCAAGACCGCTCCAAGTTGTTGGATGAGAGCGTCAGCAGCTTGCAACTTGCCGTCAACACCGTCGTCAAGCAATACGAGGCGGGGGGCATTGATTTCACGCGTGTCGTACAGATCGAACAGACACTCGTTCAGCAACAAGACGCCCAGGCCGCTTCGCACGGGCAAGTGGCGCAAGGCCTGATCGAAGTTTACCGTGCCCTGGGAGGTGGTTGGCAAGTTCCCGTCTCTGCGGCCCAGCCGGCGCAGGCCGTGCGGCTGCCAACGGTTCCGTCGCCGGAAGAAGTTCCCATACCGCTCCCCGCTGCGCCCCAGCCGATGCCACAGTCGGCCCCGTAAGCGAATGAAAACGAATCCGGTCAAACAGAAACTGCAGGCAGGCAAGCCCTCGTTCGGCACGTGGCTGTCGCTGGGCAATCTGCACGCCACGCGCGTGCTGGCCCGCATGGGCTTCGACTGGCTGACTCTCGATCTGGAGCATGCGGCCATTGATTGGTCTCAGGCGGCGACGATCGTTGCCGCGGTTGCCGACGCCGGCTGCGTGCCCTTGGTCCGCGTGCCGGAAGGCGATCATTACTGCATCAAGCGTGTACTGGATGCCGGGGCGTGGGGAATCGTGGTGCCGATGGTCAATACGGTCCAGCAGGCGGTAACCGCCATTGCCGCGGCCAAGTATCCGCCGCTAGGCAATCGCAGCGCCGGTGGAGGCATGCACTCGCTGAATTTTGCCGCCGGGGTGGACGAGTACTACGAGCGGGCCAACGACGAGATCCTCGTCGTTCTTCAGACCGAAAGCCCTGCCGGCGTGGCCAACGCCGAGGAAATCTACCGTTTGCCGGGCTGCGATGCCATCTTTGTCGGCCCCGTCGACCTACGTTTCAACATGCGCACGGCCGACGGCGGCCGCCCCACCGACGCCGAGCATGAAGCGCTCGTCCAGCGCGTCATCGAAATCGGTCGCCAGGCGGGCAGACCCACCGGAATTCATACGTTGTCTGCCCGCGATGCGCTGCGTCGGGCACAGGAGGGGATGCAGTTCATCGCCATTGGCAGCGAGTTGCAGATGTTGACCGCGGCGGCGGAGGAAGTCATCGACGCCATCCGCCCGGAAGGCCCGCGGCAGGACTTGGCGCGGTATTGAGAGGCTATCCGAGAAGTCTCCCCTCGCCCACCTGCTGTACCTAGCAGGCGGGAGATGGGCCGGGGGTGAGGCAAGCGTCCTCATTTCTGCCCGCAGAGCCGCGCGACCAGCAGATCGCGAAAACCATCCAGGTTCTCCCACTCGGTGGCAACCGACATCTTCGTTCCCTTGGGATCGATGCGCGTGAAACCGTCCCGCGTGACCGAGATCGGCAGCGTTTCGAGCTTCATCAGCGGCCGGCTGCCGGGATAGGCCAGGTAGACTGCCGCCGTATCGAATAACACGCTGCTGGCGTCAATCGCGTCAGCCGTCTTGGCATTCTTCCAGATGCGGTAGTTTTCGACCACCGCCTGGGCCAGCGGATCATGGCTCTTTTTCAGCGTTTCAAAACGCTTGCCGGAAAGATTGACTGTGCCGCAGGTATCCAGCGGAGTGATGGCGATCTGCCGCCACGCCGCGGAGAGGACTTTCTGCGCCGCCGGCGCATTGGCGGCGACATTGTATTCGGCCGACGCCGGCGCCTTGCCGTTGTAACCTTTCCGTACACTGCCGTCCATGCCCACAAGCGAAGCCTTGGCGGCCACCGATGCCCGGCGATTGACGACCGCGGCCAGGGTGTGCAGGGGGCCGATGGCGATCACGGTCACGGGCTCCTTCGAGCGCTCGATCAGGTCGATGATTGCCCCCGCGCCGTCCGTATGGACCTTGCCCGCATAGTCCGAGAGCTTGTATTTCGCGACCCACGCCTGCTGTCCACCGACACCGCCGTGTCCGCCTTCTCCCAGGCCGATGGCAACATCCGTGCGGCCGGCAACGGTGAGCAGCCGGGCAATGATCTTGGCTCGGTATTCCGCCTTGCCGCAAGTAGTGGTGACGAGTTGCACGTCGAGTTCCGGACTCCGCAGCAGCAGGGCCAGCGCCCACGTATCGTCGATGTCGTCGCCGATATCGGTGTCGAGCACGACGGACGTTTTCGCGCACGCCGGATGGACGCAAAGCATTGTGGCCAGCAGCAAAGTCACGGTAGCGGCCAGAAAGCGGAAACTGAGCATCATTGAACCTCCTCGTCTTGGACTGCCTTTGCAGCGCCGCGTGGATACATTCCCGGCGGCAATCCTACTATCTTAGCCAAGAAGAGCGTGGAATGCCAGTCGGTCTTCCGAACCCACCCGGCTTGTCCGGGTCTGTGAAGAAGGTTGGACAGCTAACCGGAACTACAACATGCCTCACCGCTGTCGCCGCACCTGGCCGCCGGAGGCGGCCAGGTGCGGCGACGGAAGAGGCTTTGGAACGTACGCCGTTAGCCTTTCAACCTTCTTCACCGACCCGGACAAGCCGGGTGAGGTCTGGCAGCACTCAGCAAAAACAGGCAATCTCGCACATCGAGGCAATAGCATGAAACCACCGTTGGGACTACAATGCAGAGGTGTAGATCGAAGAACACCCAGGTTCGTTCCCTGGCCCCTGTGACGAGAATGGAGGAACGGCCCATGAATGCTGCTTTCACCCATTATTTTGGCCGCAAGTACCATTGTCGCCCCATGCGGTTGGGCGCACTGTGGCTTGCGGGTTTGCTCCTTGCGGCAGGCGTCTTATCGCGGGCAGGCGAACCCCGGCCGGCTCAGGCCGGTCTCGGCAGCATCCATGCCTCCTGCGCCGGCCAACCCATCAGGAATCGCTCTTGGACGTCTTGCGGTTTCACCTTGCTGGCCGACCCCCAAGGGCCGCAAGTGGCCTTGATGGAACCTCCCGCGACGATTACGGTCTGCGCCCGGGCGGGAGAGGACGTCGAAGTTTGCCTGCCCATCACCAATGTGTCTGGTCCGTTCTCGGTCTCCGCCCGCGTGGATCTGCTTTCCAGCGGTGTGGCTCGCGTGGGCGCTTCGTTCGACGAGCAAATATCCTGGAAAACGCTCAGCGCCAATCAGGCGTTAACCTTGAGGGCCATAGGGCAGAAATCCAACGGCGCTTCCCTTCTGCGAATGAAAACAGTTGTTGACTCGGGCGAAGTGGTCGTACGCTGGCGCGACCTGCATGTCTCCGCTGCCGACGTTTCGTTGCCCGTGACCATCCCCGCGGCGCGCGATGCGATGCGCTGCCCTCCGCCTGAACAGCCGCCTTTGCGCCCGGGAATGGAACCGGTGTTGATTGAATGGGATTGGCGCATGCAGGACGGCATCGGCACGGAGCGGGTTGCCGTCAGTTACCTCGCGGCCATCGAGCGGCTGGTCCAACAGGGCGATGGGCTGTTGGCAGACCTCTGCGCCAAGCAGGTGGCGCTGACCGACGAAACTGGCAGTTGGATGAACCTGCGGTCCCAGTGGAAACATCTCGCTGCTGCCCCAGGCACGACGGACGACGCTTGGGAAGCACTCTGGCGCCGCATGCATCTCCTCCTCCGCCGGATCCTGTTAAAGAACCCGGTTGCCAACACCGGGCCCATCGTCTTCGCCAAGCACGTCGCGGGCGGATTGTTCAGCCACCAACTGACCCAATACCAGGCCGACAATGCCCGGCCGGGCGGCGGAATCTTCGTGCTGGAAGAGCCCGGCCGATCGATGCGGACGCGGCAACTGGCTCCCGGGGCCTTGCCGCAAGGGGCATTCATGTTTCCCGAGGTGTCGTTCGACGGCGGCCGCGTCTTGTTCGCGTATTGTAAAGTGGACTCCGATCCCCCCGCTCGCGGGCAGTTCCTGGACCGCCATTTTCACCTCTACCAGGTCGACGCGACTGGCACCCGCCTGTGTCAACTGACAGACGGACCCTACGACGATTTCTCGCCCCGATACCTGCCCGACGGCAAGATCGTCTTCATCTCGACGCGCCGTGGCGGCTACCATCGTTGCGGCGCGGGGCCTTGCCCCGTATACACCCTGGCATTATGCGAGGCCGACGGCTCGAATCCGCGGGTGATCTCGTACCATGAAACGCACGAGTGGGATCCGTCCGTGCTGAACGACGGCCGCGTGATCTATACGCGCTGGGATTACGTCGATCGCGACGCCGTGCATTTCGAGCATCTTTGGACGGTCCGCCCGGACGGTAGCGGTGTCCGTGCCTTCTACGGCAACAATACGCTCAATCCCATCGGGATCTGGGAGGCCCGGTCGATTCCCGGTTCGCCGTTGGTCATGGCCACGGCTGCCGCGCACCACGCCATGACCGCCGGGACGATCATCCTCCTGGACGTGACCAAAGGGACGGAAGACCTGGCCCCCATCACCCGCTTTACGCCCGATGTGCCCTTTCCCGAGTCGGAAAGCCCGGCAGGCTCGATGGGCGACTTCTCGGAGGCGCAACGCCGTACACTGCGCTGGCCGGGGCATTGCTACCGCAGTCCCTATCCGCTTTCCGAAAGCTGCTGCCTGGCGGCGTACAGCTTTGACTGCCTCGTTGGCGAGCCGCGTACGAACCGCCCCAACATGTTCGGCCTTTACTGCATCGATCGCTTCGGCAACAAGGAATTGCTTTATCGCGACTTGAACCTGTCGAGCGTTTGGCCCGTCCCCCTGTGGCCAAGACCGCTGCCGCCGCAAATTCCCTCGCTGCTTGAAGCAACGGAAAAGGCGGAAGGTACCTTCTTGCTGCGGAACGTCTATGAGAGCTGGGTACCGCTGCCCAAGGAAAGGATCGCCGGACTGCGGATCATTCAAGTGCTCCCCAAGACAACTCCCAACGCCGCCGACCCGCCACCGGGGTTGGCCGGCACCTCGCCGGGCAAGCAGGTGCTCGGGACCGTCCCGGTGGAGAGCGACGGCTCGGCCTGCTTCCATGCGCCGGCCCGCATACCGCTGCAGTTCCAGGCATTGGACTCGCAGGGCAGGGCGGTGCAGATGATGCACAGCATCGTCTATCTCCAGCCCGGTGAGACCGCCGCTTGTACCGGCTGCCACGAGCGAAACGCCGCCTCCTCTCGCATCGATTCCCCTGCCTATGTCGAGGCCCTGCGGCGACCGCCTTCCGACATTGCCCCCGGCCCCGACGGCTCCAAGCCGTTGAGCTACCCGCTCTTAGTCCAGCCAGTGCTCGACAGGCAATGCGTGAGTTGTCACAATGCCACGGCTCCCAGGGAAAAGAGCGGCGGCATCTTTCTCACCGGGGTCAAAGGCAAGGGTCCCTTCTCCCAGTCCTACGATGTGCTGGCGTCCTATGTACACTATTCCGCGTGGGGACATCGGCCGACAACCAGGACTTATCCCGACCAATTCGGGGCCCGGGCCAGCAAGCTGATGACGCAGCTCATGGCCGGTCACTATGATGTCCACTTATCGAAGGAGGATCTCGACCGCCTCATTACCTGGATGGACGCCAACGCCCTCTTCTACGGCACTTTCAATCCCAAGCAGCAGCAACGGCAGTTCAAGGGCGAGCGGATCGCCGGGCCGGACCTGGAATAGCCCGTAGGGTGGGACCAGATCCGGGCACCGTGCGCAGCATGGTCGGCGAGCGCAGGCCCACCATAATGTGTTTTCCAGCCGATGATGGCGGGCCTGGGCAAAATCGACGTGGCTGTGGCCATGCGGTTTATCCTATTTTCGTTCCATCCACTGTCGGGCGGGACAAGCTCGCCTAGACGTCAGGAGCGATGCGACTTTAGCCAGGCATCCAAGTCGCCACGGCAGGTGAAATCCAGCAGTGCTTCGCCAAGTTCCTCGAGGCGGTCTTTCGGCAGCGCCTCGATTTGCTTCACTGCCGCCGATGGAAGGCGGCCCAAACCCTTGCGGCGCAAGGGTTAGGAAAGGGGTTCCAAACAGCGCTCCCCGCAAGACGGTGATTTTTCTCCGCAATTCGGCGACGAGGCGGTGATTGATTCGGATTTTCAGACCACGAGCGGGCTCTTGCGGGGATTAGCTGCTATGTACTCCGTGTACTCCGCTTTTCCGGTCGATGTCTGCCGCGTTAGCGGCACTATGTGAATAGCCGCGGGTGGAGCGCAGCGCAACCCGCGGTTATGATATGTCAATGCGATCTCAGCCGCGTTAGCGGCGACACATTCCCTGCTCGATGAATATCGGCGATTGCTCCGTGAAAACAGCGTTCCGTACAGTGAGCCATACCGCGCGTGAACCCTGTCGTGCCACTACGTGGCACACCCAACCAAATGAATCTGACTCCGCGGGTTGCGCTGCGCTCCACCCGCGGCTATTCACAGGTGACCGCTACGCGGTCGCAAGCCTGGCCTTGCGCCCTGTACTTGAACTCCCGCGTGTGCGGCGACCGTCGGAGAAATTCCGGCTAGGTCTTGCACCGCAACCCGTACCGCACGCATGTGCCGGTTGCACGGCATTTGGCTCACAGCGGTGGGATGGTCTGGGGCCGTTTACGTGTTGCGGGGTCTTCAAGATGGTGGCCGCCGGTCTGACCCCGCGCCGTTGAATCCCCTTACCTTCCAACAGTTCTTTTATCCATTGCCAACAAAACGCCAATAGTCTGTAATGCTGGTTTCCGTGCTGAGTAGATGGGCGCCGAGACGTCCCACAGCCCACCGACACAGCGGTCAAAACCACTGTTCACCGCCCGTCATGGTGGGCCGGCGATCGACGACCATACGGACCATGCACAGGCATGGTGCCCGACGGTGCCCGCTCGCTTGTCCCACCTACGGCGCCTTCCAAACGACAATCCGGTTCTTGCCCTTGGTCACCGTGACCTGCGGAATAGTCAGCAGCCGGCAATCGTCGGCCACAACCTCGCCCGACTGGACCGCCTTCTCCGATCCGAGCGGCTTGTTAGTCCAATAGAACCGCTTGCCCTGCTGCGGCTTGAGCTTCTGTAGCCGGCGGGGAGTGATACTCACCGTACAAAGGTCCTTGGGGGCCTTGTCCACCAGGCCAACCGTCATCTCCCAGCGGTCGGCCCGGTCCACCACGTCGCCGGTCTCCCAGAACAAATAGAGGTTGACCTGCCCCTTGGGATCGCCGTCGGCAGGGCTGCCGTTGCCCACACGGTCGTCCAGGCTGCAAGCGGTGAAGGCCGGCTGGCTCTGGTCGGTCCGTGGCTCGAGGGCCACGAAGCGGTCGTTGAGCGTGACGGGCAACTGCGCCCGTTCGCCGTGCCCGCCCTGGCCCCAGACGAAGAGGTGCGGCCGCTTCGTCGCTTGCAGCGCGCGGTAGAACTCCGCCGCCTGCGGCCAGCCGATGCCGCTGTCGTTCTTGCCGTTAGAAAACGCGATCAGGCCGATCTCTTTCTCGGGGTGGTGCCGAAGATACCAGGCGTCGTTGAAATGGTCCCAGACGGGCGTGCCGTCTTCGAACTTCACGCCCCACTCCCGCGGGCCGTAGACTTGTGCATACGATTCATGGAACCCGGGCGACTTCTCGGGAATATGCACGCCCACCCAGGAAACGGTCCAGGCAATCCGCTCCGGATAACGAATGGCGAACATCGGCGCTCCCGAGCCGCCCATCGAGCTGCCGGCCACGTGCGTCCGCGCCAAGTCCACGTCCCAGCGCGTGGCGACCCAGTCGAGGAAGGCAAGCATGCGAAGCTGCGAATAGGGATGGACCACGCCGCTGGCCCAGGCCTTTTCCTTGGCCGGCCCCTGCCAATACAGCTCATGGTAGCCCGTCCACCAGTCGTAAGGAATCTGGTTCGAGGCGATGAGAATGTGGCCCTGTTCCGCCCCATACCACCAGCCGTAGCCGCCATTCAGGCTCCCGCCCCAGCAGTGCAGGTGAATGCCTACCGGCGCGGGCTTGGCCAACTTCGGCGGGATAGCGACCACGTAGTCGAAAGGCATCCCCGCCACGGCACAGTTGGGCGGCGATTCCCAGCGGACGTAGTAGTGGAGCATCGGGTGCGTGACGAACTGCCACTCCTTGGGCCGTTCGGTCCGCTGCAGCACGGGCACGCCCAGGCCAACGCTCTCAGTAATCGGCTCGGCCAAGACATTGCCCGGCCCCAGCGCGGTGTTCTCTTTTCCGTCGACGGATAGCGTCACGGCATAATAGGCCCGGCCAGCCTTCTTCGGATTATGGGCGTAGATGCCCGTTCCCGGCGGCACCGGCCCGCGACCCTCTTCGATCGCGTAGCGCAGCGCCTGGTCCTGAGGGCGGATGTCGCCGTAGTAGTCGATGTTCCAGCCGCTCAGGGGCGGGACCTCGGCGATCGGCCGCAGGCCCGCGAGCGACGTGATTGCCCGCTCAGCACGGTAGATGCGGTAGCGGACCTTTTTTGATTTGTCCAGGTCACGCCGCAACTCGCGGAGCTTAATGGCCACAATGGCGGACTCGGTCACGGGTGAATCAACCTCCTGCCAAGAGAGCATGGTCTGTCCGGCCTGGTGTCTGGCGCTTAGGCCGGCCACTTGTCTCTCAGCCGCGCCACTCGCCAGCCCGCCGGCTAATCCGAGCGCGGCCAGCACCGCTCCGGCAACAATGAATCTTGTAACGAAACTACGAAAGGAAAAGTGCAGCGCCATTTGTCGTCCTCCCAGGTTTTGCCAGCGACACGGAAACAGGTCTAATTGTAATCACTAGTCACTTAATCGCCATGCCGTCGATCCAGGCGCGGAACGGCGCACCGCCCCACGGATAGAACTCGATAGTCATCCAATTCAGCGTTGCCGGGACTTGGCCCTTGAGCTTCCAGACCTGGTTGCCGTGCAGCGGCACCGACTTGTAGATCCATTCCACGCCGCCCTGCCAATTCTTGCGGTCGTCGTAGGGCCGCAGTTCGCAGAATTTGTCGGGCGATTCGTACAGCGTCACCGTGGGCATCAGCCCCTTCCAGGCGTGGATATTGGTGTTGATCATCTTGACCCAGAACACCAGTTCGGTCTTGCCCGCAAGAGGAATGGCGGCGTTTTCCGCCCGCGGATAGAGAATGCTGATGGGATTGCCGGACGGCTCCACGCGCAGCGCCAGCGACGCATCGCCCACCAGGCGGACCGCGCGGTCATCGCTGAAAGTGAGCTTGGTTTGCGGGTTGGGGACGGACACCGCCGGTCCCACGACGGTTTCATGGCCGCGTTCCACGTGCAAACGGTCTCGCGGCTGCACTTCATTCCAACTCCAATGCGCGGCCTGGCCCTCGGTGCCGAACTCCGCAACGTCCTCATAAACGAGCAGGTCCCGGTAGTCGAGGTTCGAGAAGCGGCCGTTGGTCGCGGTCACGCCGACACTATGCAGGCCGATCTTGTGAAATGCGTGCGTCACGCGGAGCCCGCTGGCGGTCGTCCCGTCAGTGAAGTCCCAGCGGAAAGAGAGCGCCTTGCCGCCTGGGTCACTGCTGCCCGAGGCGTCGAACACCACCTCCCGGCCCAGCTTCACGGGAATCGCCTGACCCGGCATCTTGACTGTCGGCGCAATCAGCTTGATCTGCGGTGGCCGCGTGATTTGCGGGTCGTCGGCATGGATGAAGATGTTCGTGTTGGCGCCGCCCTTGATAATGTCGCCATCGCGGTTGTTTTCCAGGATGTTGCCCGCCATGTCGATCCAGTCGGCGAACTCCATGTAGATCCCCCAGCGATTGTCGCGGATGACGTTATTCTCCAGGACCCAGTGGAAGGCCGTGAACTTGTGCTCCGGCGAGGCGTCGCCGAAGAGGCTGATGCCCACGCCGTTATTGCCGATGCACTTGTTGCCGCGGCAGAGCGTATGGTCGCAAAAGCCGGCCATGATGATGCCGGCGGCGCCTGCCTGCGGCCCTTTCGGCACGTATTTGAATTCCCACGGGGCGTTATGGAACCCGCTGGGCAAACCGTTATAGCAGGCCTCGTTGTCCTCCACGATCGTCTCGTTCGACAAACCCACCCAGATGCCATGGCTGCCGTGGTTCGCCTTGTTGTGGCGATAGGTATTGCGCGGGCACTGGGCCTCGATACAATTGTTGTTGGCGTACGAGGCGTCGTTTCGTTCGAAGACGTTGCCGCTGCTGGTCCAACCGGCATAGGGGCGGATGAAGACGCCGTCGCCGCCGTGCGTGATGTCGTTGTCGGCGAAATAATTATCGTCGGAACCGGCCTGGACCATTACGCAGGCCGAGTCGCGGGCGTGGACCTCGCCGGGCTTGATGCGGATGCCCCAACTAAGATCGTTTTTCACGATGCGGTTGCGGCAGGCGGTCCACAGGCTCGCGCAGGTGTTCGAAGTGTGCGAGAAGTCGTTCTCCTCCACCAGGTTGTCGTCAGAGTTGGCCAGCATGCAGGCGTCCCAGACGCGATTGGCCTTGTTCCTGCGGAGCGTGGAATGATCGACGAACTCGAAGACCATGCCGCCATGGTGGCCGAGCTCGCCCCAACCCGCCGCGGGGTAGTGGAAGTTGTCGGAGAAATTGCAGTTCTCCACGAGCCAACGACTGCCGTGCTCGACCTTCAGGCCGATGTCCCAGCCCTTGGCGTTGAGGTTCTTCAAGGTCACATTCGATACGCCGTTGGCCGAGACGCCCGTGCCTTTATAATCCTTGGGGTCGCCCAGGGAAGCGCCGAGTACCCATGCCCCGCGGCCGTCGATGGTGACGTTCGATGCCTTGATTACGATCGGGCCATACGTCTTCGCCGGATCGAGCACCGTATCCTTGGTGATCTCCAGCACCGCTCGCCCATCTGGTCTTGGGACCTCTTGGGCCGCTACTGCAATGCCCGGAATTGAAGACCAGAACACGGGGCACAACAACGCACAAAGACCGATTTTCCCATAGCTCATCGTTTGTCTCCTGGAATAGAACTGTCCTGAGTCTGCGCCGGCGGTTCAAGAAAGTCAAGCGGCAGGCGGGACAGCAGGGTGGCTGGGGCAAAGCGCAGCGGTGCCCCAGCCACGTCGCGGTGCCCCAGAGGCGCGGCTGCCAAAAACCTGGTCACACACAACCGGCTGGCCAACTGGCATGTGGTGATCGGTTTTGTTAATCTATAGAAACTACTGCCGCTTGGGACGTGCCAAGTGCCGCCGGAATCCCGAAACAACTCACCCTTGGAGATTCAATCATGACGAATTACCGTTCGATCTTTGGCATCGCCGCCGCGCTCGTGTTCTACAACGTCTTTCCTTCCACGGCTTGCGGCCAGGACCTGCACAACTTATACCGTATCGAGGATGCCGTTTCCGATGCGCACGTTGAATACCACGAGGTGCGGATTCCCGCGGGCAAGGAGGTCGTATTGGGCGACTTGAAAGGGCCGGGCAAGGTAACCTACTGGTACATCACCGATGACACCGGCGGCAAATTCTATACGGGACTCGTCTTCAAAGTCTTCTGGGACGGCGAGGCCGGACCGAGCGTCAACGTTCCCCTCGCCGATTTCTTCGGGGCCATGGGCGGCCGTACGATCGACTACCAGTCGGCCCCTATGCAGATCCATCATCTCTGCTACATGTGCTATTTGCCGATGCCGTTTTCGCAGCGTGCACGTTTCGTTCTGGCCAACGATGGCGACAAGGAATACCGGCAGAGCATGGCATGGGGGATCGACTACGAAAGGTCCCAGCAATTCGCCCGGGAGAAGAGCCGGCTGTGCTGCGCGTGGCGGCGGAGCAACCCCACCAAGGACGGCCTGCACACGATCCTGGACATCCGCGGTCGCGGGCACTATGTCGGTAACTTCCTGCAGGTCTACACGCGCTTTAGCGGCTGGTGGGGTGAGGGAGACACGATCTTCCACGTCGACGGCAAGCAGATCACGCACTCGCCGGGTACGGAAGACGAATACGGCACGTGCTGGGATTTTTCGGACACCTACTCCTCGCCCTATTGCGGCTACTTGCAGAACGACAAGGGCAACAACCGCATGTACCGCTGGTACCTACCCAATCCCGTGCGCTTCCAGGAATCGCTGAAAGTCGAGATCCAGAACCAGCACGACAACGGCACACCCACCACCACCGACGCCGACGACTATACCAGCATGGCGTACTGGTACCAGGAAAGCCCGCACCAGGCGGTCGTGTTGCAACCCTACGCCCAGCGCACGTCCCCGAGCAAGGCCGGCCCGGGGAAGAGGTGAACATCAAAGCCCCAGGGCGCTTGCCACCTTCTCAGCCAACACCGCGGCGCCGACCAGATTGGCGTTCAGCCCGCGTTCGTCGATCACCGAGGGCCGCAGGTAGCTCATCAGGCCCCCGGCCCCGATCCGCCGCTGGGTGGAAGGGCCAAAATACGGCAAGGCGTAGGAAGGCTTGCCGCCCAGGCAGATGGGCACGCCCTCGGGTAGGCCGTCGCGTCGTGCCTGCCGGCACATGATCAAAGCCGCCTCGGCCAATACGCGCCCGAAGAGACGGTCGGTGTTCACCGCCGGCTCGACGCGCATGTTGCTCAATTTGCTGATCAGCGCGCCGGCAATCGAGGGATCGGTCATCTGCTCGGTCTCCTCGATGTCGAGGAACCGCTTGAAGAAATCGTCGTCGCCCACGACCGCCCGGAACAGCCGGCAGCGGCCGGGGCCCGAGAGCAGCACTTCGGCGCGGATCGAGTCCGGGTTGCCCGACGGTCCAGTCAATCGCCCGGCAATGCCCAGGTCCTCGGCGACGATTTGTTCGAAGCGGTCGAACGAGGCGCCGTACTGGTAGAAGAGGGCCTTGAGCGAGAGTTTTTCCAAGGGGATGGCATAGCCCGGCTCGTTCGTATAGTGCAGCGTGGCGTCGTCGCCGTCCCAATCGATCACGGGGAAGCGGATCTGGCCCGACTTCTCGATCCATGCCCCGCCCCAGCCGCCGCCGAAGACCCAGTACAACAAGTCCGTACGGATGACCGACCACTCGGCCAAGCCGCCGAGGTTGGCGTCGTTGTCGATGGCCACCGGCACGCCGGTTTCTTCGGCGATGCGGGTCTTGAGGTTCTGGCCGCAGAGGAAGGGCAGATTGGCCGCCAGTTGGTACGTTCCATCCGAGCGAAACAGGCCCGGCGAGGCGATGCCGATCGAACGCACGTCGTTCATTCGCCGGCCCTCTTTTCTTAGCAGGTGCTCCATCCGCGCCAAGAGGGCCGCGACAAAGCTCTCGTAGTCGTCAGGGCACTCGTCGCGACGCAGCAACTCGTCTTCGATCTGGTTGTGCGGGTCGGCAAACAAGCCCATCTTCACGCCCAGTCCGGCGCCGATATCAATGCCCAGCAGTATATTTTTCAAGTGTGTTCTCCCCTACGATCAGGCTAGATGGCGGGTGGTGAGCCTAGTTCGATTATAGCTCACCTTGCAGCCGCATGCTCAACCCAAAATCCGAAAAACGAAACACTAAATTCAAAACAAATTCCGCCACGGATGGAACACAGATAAAACACGGATGCGCATCCGTGTTTCATCTGTGTTCCATCCGTGGCAAACTTCCTGTTCTTGAATCGGGGTACCCGCTTGCGGGTCGCGGATTCCCAAATTCGGATTTCGTATTTCCTTCCTGCTGCTTCTGTCACTTCACCTCAACCAGCACCCGCATACTCAGGACCGCCTCGCCTGCTGGGCCAAACTCGCCGGAAATCCGAATTCTCTCCGGGGCCTTGCCATTAGCAACGGGCCGATGGATCGTCATCGGCACTAGCTTTCGCTGGCCGGCGGCCAACTCCACGCGGTCGGATACTTCTACGTTCCAGCCAATCGGTGCGGTGACAGACAGTTTGCCCGTGACCGGCGCATCGGAGAAGTTATAGGCAAACAGAGAAACGGCCGTGTCCTGACTGGCGGCGACCCGATACGCCGACTTGTCCAGCACAACACGGTCGCGTTGCCAAACGGCCTGGAGAACGACGGGCGAGGGCTTCGCCTCTTGGCGATTTGGCATTGCGGGCGGCGCCGTGAGCGGCAACTTCTGCTGCGTGCCCGCTGGCAGAAGGGCATAAATCGGCGCCGCACTCAATGGCAGCTTCGTGCCCTGCAACGGCAGGCTGCGCCCCAAGTGATCGAACAGCGCGGTTGGCGCTACAGGCAGTTGGATCTCGCCGTGTGGCTCGGTCGTCCAGGCCACCAGCACTTCGGCATCCTCTCCGTCGGGCCGCGCACGGAAAAGAAAAGCATGGACTTGGCCGCTAGCGTCATTCCATCTTCCCAGCGGTCGGGCATCGGCCAGCAGGCGGCCGGCTGCCGCGAGGGCCAAGCAGGCCGGACGTGGGGTGAGATCGCGATGCACGATCCCGAATTGGATCTTGCCCTCGGTATAGTGTGGGAAGAGGAAATAGAAGGCCTTGGCCGGTCCTTCGTGCAGCGCGGAGGCGAAGACGATCGGCACGCGCTGGGCCTGCAGTCGCTGGTCCGCCGTGGTAGGCTCTTCGGCCTTGGCGTCGCCGGCCCATTGGACGGGCTGGCTGAACTCGGTCACCCACATCGGTCGGCCGGCCGAGATTCGCCGGAAGGCGGCATACCAGGCCGGATACTGCTCGGGCTGGATGTAATGGTGCAAGTTGCACGTATCGAAATAGGGCCAGGCGGCGTTGGCGGCGAGGTCTTCCAGCGTCTCGGGCCGGGCGATGGCGAATACGTTCAGGCAGGCGATCGTGTCGGGGTTTCCCGCCTTGAGGCCCAGGTAGGCTGCCTTCTGCAGGGCGGCCATCTCCGCGCCCGTGTGACCGCCGAACATATCGATGTCGGCCTCGTTCCACGGTTCGAAGGCCTGCACCTGGCCCTTCCATCGCACGGCCGCGTAGCGGAGAAAGCCGTAGATATCGCGCAGGTCTTCGGGAAAATGCTTGGAGTGTTTGCCCGCCCAGGCCGGCGTGTTGTGTTGTACCTGGAGCACGTGCAGACCGGCCGCGGATTGGATGCGGGCCGAGTCGTCATAGCGCGTTGCCGGGGCGAACGCTTGCCGGCCGGTCTCGATCTCGCCCCAAGTCATGCGGTCGCGGACCCAGGCAATGCCCGCCAGTTTGCAGAGGTTGGCCGCCGCGGCCTTATCGGCGGCCGTGTGATAGAACCAGGACATGGCCACGTCGATCGCGATTGGCGACGACGTGGGAACTGGGGCGCGCAGCGGCGTGAGGACGCCGATCGTGGTGACCGTCCTGTCTTGCCGCAGTTCGTAATAGCCCACCGCCAGCCGGCCAAGCCGCACTTGATTGCCTTGCACCGTTCCGTTGGCAATTGTCTTGCCATCGTAATCGACCAACTGCCACGTTGCCGCGCTTTGGGCGGCGAGCGGGACAACGACGTCTTCGCCCGTCAGGAAGACATTCCCGGGATGATTGGGCAGCGGCCGGACACTTGGCTTGTCTTCCGCACGGGTGGCGGTTGTGCTGCCCAGAAACAAGGCCGCGACGATGGTTGCTGGAAAGAGGACATGACGCATGGTATTTCTCCGGATTTCCATCCAGATTAGCATGGCGTGCGCCTGAAAGCAAAGCCCGTAGCCCGTAGGCCGTAACCGACCAGTAATGAATTGACCTTGGCAAACTTGGCATAGCAGTCTCCTAAAAGGAAGTTAATTCCCGACCATGGGGCCATTGTGCCTAAGGGGAAACCGCTGAATGAAGCGGGCGGCGTTTCGAGGCATACTCGCGGCCGAAAAGTCAGGCGAGAATGCACCCAATGGAGAATCTCAGTCCGATCAACCGCAGAATCAACCGGGGGCAGGCCGGCATTTTCCACTTGCAAAGTCAATGGAATTCCGGCGACGGGGAATTCCTGGGACGCATGCTTTGTCGTAGTGCGGGCCTGCAATTCGGTCCATTACGGCGTTGCCAGCAGCTCTTCCCAACTTGAAACGTCCAGCAATGCGTCAGTCAAACGCGTGAGGCGATCCGGGTCGGTAATACCGCGCAGGGCGGTCTCGATTGCCGTGCTCGGCGAGCCGAACCGCCGCCGGCCAAGCTGAAGCAGAACTTCTTGCCTGGCGCGAACTACACCCTCTTCGACAATCGCCTGATATGTCACCGACTCTCTCATGCCATGTACTCCCTGTAGTAGTTGAGCCACTAATTGCCGCGGATAGCGCAGCCCCATCAGCACGTCGGCGGCCGTCCATAAGGTTCCGCCTTCATCAACCGTGGCCTCGGCGCGAATCCGCCGGTCCATCCGTCGGATCACGCCAGGCAGTTCGGCTTCCACCACGTCGCTCAGCGGCGCCAAGGGCAAAATGCCCAAACCTCCGCTGAGGAACATTTCCGTCGGAAGCTGCCACACCCGCACGACTCCGTATCGGAACACCAGATAGGGTGGTTCGCCTGGAAACTCCCGCTGGAACATGCCCGTCAACTCCGCCCAGTCGGCCGACTTTCGCAGTAGTACGACCACCGTCCGGACGAGCACGCCGTGCCGCCGCTCCATTAATATATTATGAGCAGGCAAATTAGGAAGCAAATCCCGATCGCGGCTGGATTGCAACTCCAGGTGCAGCAGCCAGGGCGGATCTTCGCAGACCCGCAACACCCGGTCCGCTGCGGCGGTGACGGTGGCCAAATCGGCGTCGATCACCTGCAATTCCGCGGTTGTTGCTCGCCCGCTCAGCGGCAGCCAGTCGGCAAGCCGAGTTTGGAGCAGATACTTCATGCTGGCGTCGTAAGGGTGTGGCATGCCACGATAATAAAATGGCGGGCCGCGGACTGCAACGGAGGCTCTTGAATCGGTTCACGCTGGTCGAGTTCATAGGCTTGACTGCGCTCCGTCGCACAACGACAATCAGCATTACTTCCTACCGAAACCGAGGATCCTTGAAATGAAACTCCGTGTCGCAATCAGGCCCGTAGCGCTGTCGCTGTGGATCATACTTGTGGGCAACCTGGCCCGGGCTGACGAACCCGCGACCGCTCCGGCGATTGGCGTCTGGGAATTACCGCAAGCAGCGGGATTTCAAGCACAAGACCTTGCTGCCCGCCAAGGCTGGAAGCCGCTTGTGCCGGGAACCGCCAAGGCCCCGCTGGACGGCGGCCTGGCCATCGAGAACCAGGCCCTGCTGACCCTCATTCCGGCAGGCCAGTCCGAGATCGTGCTTTTCACCAAGGGCGAGGGCAAGGCGGTCGGCGTGCGGCAGACGATCACGCTTGTGGGCCGCAATAAGCCGGCCGGCAAACTCGGCGGCATCCAACTGGTCGATTACGACGAGGGCGAAATCGTCGCGAGCTTTACCGCCGGCGATGTCGCGGCCCGGCTGAAATTGGGGCTGGGCAAGTGCTTTGTCGAGGTGCTGCCCGGCAAGCATGCGACGGCCGTGCAGGTCCGCAGCCCGGTGCGGTTCTCCTTCATCCCCGACTTCTTCGGCAGCGACGTACTCTTCGACGCGCACGAGACCGCCGCGGCCAAGGTCTTCGCCCCGGCGGAGAACTTCATCGTCAACTTGCTCGACGGCCATGCGGCGCTCAGTATGATCACTTGGCCCCAAGACGGTGGCGAGGACGTGCTCCTCGTTTGCGAGGATACGGTGGCCGGCCGCCGCTTTACGGCCACGCAGGTGAGCTTCAACGGCAAGAGCGTCTTCGTGGCCCTCGTGGCAAAGAAAGGGATCTGGTTCGAGAAGGACCTGAGCGCGGCCAAGAAGGACACGACGCTGACGGTCGAAGGCTGGCAGCCGCCCTTTGCGGCCAAGTGGATGACGATGCTGGCCAAGCGTCCGGCGGTGGGTGCGACCTCGGGTATTACGTCCGAGACGCTGCCGGTGCCCTTGCTCCCGCCCGGCGGCGATACGCCCTATAGCGACGTCTACGTCCATCCCCACGTGCCCAGTTGGTTCTCGGGCCGCCAGTGGCAGTTGTACCTGGAAACGAGCCTCACGCACATGATGACCCACAAGACGGTCGTTTCGCCTGACTTCCTGCTGGCGATCAACTACCCGCGCGATCGCGTGAAACAGACGCCGCTGAGCGCGGTGACGTTGGTGGACGTGATGCGCGACACGCTGGGCACGGGGCCTTGCCAATACATCCTCGACCTGGAAGGGCTCAACAAGACCCGCAGCACGGGCGCGGCGGGCACGGGCAAGCCCACGGCTGCGGCCACCTGCTCGGAGCACGGCGCGCTGGTCTTCTACTACCTGGGCGAGCGGGCGGAAAGCCCTCGCCGCGATGACCCCTTGATGGTCACCGACGAGGCCTTGAGTTCGATCGAGAAGATCAAGGACTTTCTCGACGCGGCCTATGCGCGGATCCAGGAGTACCTGGCCTGGTCCGACGAGATTGTCCGCCTGGCCGAGGCGGCCAAGGCCCGCAATCCCCAGGCCCGCGAGTTGGCGGACCGGATCATCCCCATTGCCCGGGAGATGCGCGAACTGTGGCAAACGATGGTCGAGCACGACAAGCCGTGCGTTCATCCGCAAGAGTGGCGGATGGCCCTGGACCGCTGCAAGGATCTGGTGCGCGAAGGCGGGCCGGACCTGGGCAACCGCATCCGCGAGTTCGATCCGCAGATGCGCGGGGCGGGCGAAGAGGTGGACGGCGGCATGCAGGCCTGCCGCATGATCGTCAAGCGGATCCGCCAGGAGGCCGCGCTGGCCGGTTCCGGCGACCCGGCCGCGTTGAAGTTGGCAGCCGACATCCGCCGCCGCTGCCGCGACGTCCTGCGCAACAAGCATTATAAAGAAGGCGATAGCGTGAGATTGGGAGAGTAGGTGGGAAGATATGAGTTGGGTTCGACCCACCCGGCCGGGTGGGGTCGGGCAACACGTATCGCAGAAGGTAAAGAAGCGAAATCATGATCAACCGTAAACATCAAAGCCGAGCGATGGTCCACTTGGCAGTACTCCTCCTTTTCGCCGTTCCCTGCTCGGCTGCGGAGCGCGGCAACCCCCGCCAAGACGCCTTGCGCGCCGCCCAACAACGCGCGGCGGAGATCGGCGACCGCTTCGCAAAGACTTGGGCCAACTACGCCATCGCTGAAGAGTGGTCGCATAGCGACCCTGCTCGGGCCGCGGAATTGGCCGATCAACTCCAGTCCTGGACGGCAAAGCGCGACTTGCTGTCGGTGGTGATGGTAGCTTGGGGCCAGACCGATCCGCAATCGGCGGCCGCCTGGGGCCTACGGTTCAAGGAAAGGACCCAAGGCACGCTGGACCAGCGGAATACGGCCCTGCGCTACGCCGTGCTGGGCATTGTCGCCAAGGACCCCAAACTCGCCAACCAACTCATCTGGAAACACCTCGAGGAAGAACAGTGGGGAGGAACGCCGCGGACCGCGCCCATGGAGGTTGCCCGTGAACTGGCCAAATCGGATCCGCAGGCTGCCCTGGCGATGGCCGAGAAGATCACTGGCTACGAACCCTTCCGCGTGGATGCCCTCCGCGGCGTGCTGCGGGAGTGGGCACGCAAAGACCCGGCGGCCGCACGGGCTGCTTTAGCCTCGCACAAAGAGCCTGACTTCCAGAAGATGTTCCCCCGCGATCTGGCCGAGGGCTGGGCCAGCCTCGACCCCCGCGCCGCGGCCGCTTATGCCAAGACCATCGAGGACCGCTACACAAAGGTCATGGCCCTGGCCCTGGTGGCCCGGGAGATGGCACGGACCGATCCCAAGAACGCCGCCGAACTCTGCACGCTCTTTACGGCTTCAAACGTCGGCCCGTGGCACGAGCAATTTCCGCGGCTGGGGATGATTGTCGCCGAAGTGGGGCAAGCCTATGCCGTAGCGGATATCCGCGCTGCCGCCGCCTGGGCCGATGCGTTGCCCGCCAAGCCCGGCGGTTGCCGAGCCAATGCCATTGACGGCGTTGCGGCGGGCTGGGCGCAAAAGGATGCCAAGGCCGCCTTGGCCTACTACACGGCGGCGAAGAACGGCGCCAAGGCCGATCGGTCGAAAACAAATCTCGGCACGGGCGCCGCCTATCCGGCAATCGCCCGGCAATTGGCCAAGCACGACGTGCCAGCCGCGCTGCAACTCGTTTCCGCCAGCGAGAGCCTAGTCTTGAAGAGTCACGTTATTCACGATGTAGCCGTGGAGTTGTCGCTGCGCGACCCGGCTGCCGCCGCCGATCTGGTCCAGCGCTGGGCGGGCATAATCGATTACTACGGCTACCGCGCCGGTGCTGCGGCGGCCGTGAGTGGCGCGTGGGCGGCCAAAGAGCCGCGGCGAGCGGCAGCCTGGGCCACGCAGCTTGCGCCAGGTCGCGACCGTGCCGCCGCCCTGCGCGCGGTTGCCGCCGCCTGGGCGAAGGGTTCGCCCGCGGAAGCCCTCGCCTGGGCCAAGTCGTTTCAAGATCCTCGCGACGCGGTCTACGCGCTGGTCGGCGTGGCGGCGGGCGGGTAGGTCCTTTCTGCCGGAAAGGACCAATTCGGGGAGTTGAAACTGTGGACGCGGAATTCCTGGTTGTTGGGAATGTTGAATCCCTCGGCCCACTCCGTTTTGGCGCCGGGATCCTCAAAGCTTCCCTGGGGAAGAAGGTTCACCTGGGCCGAGGCGCGTCCTCCGGTGACACACGCCAATGTAAGAATCAGCAAGAACTTGGTACTCACGTTCGTCCTCCGATCATTTGACATTTGAGCACCGGCAGATTACTGTAGACAATCGTCATCCTAGCCCCGGAGAGTGAAAATGCGGAAAACCAAAACAACGCGGCGCGAGTTTCTCAAGGCGGCAGCCCAGGCCGGCGCGGTCTTGGCCCTGCCAACCATCATCCCGGCCAGCGTGCTGGGCAAGAACGGGAGCGTGCCCCCCAGCAACAAGATCCTTGTCGGCGGCATCGGCATCCAGCATCGCGGCATGAGCGACCTGGAATGGATCATGAGCCAGCCGGAGGTCCGCTTTGTGGCGATTTGCGACCTGCAGAAGAAACAGCGCCTGGCGGTCAAGAACTTCGTCGACACCCGCTACGGGGCCAAGGACTGTGCCATGTACCCGGAGATCAACGGCTTCCTGGCCGAGCGGACCGATATCGACGCCGTACTGATCGCCACGGGCGACCACTGGCACGCGATGGCGTCGATCCTGGCGATGCGGGCTGGCAAGGACGTCTACACCGAGAAGCCGTCCTGCATGACGATTGCCGAAGGCCGCGCGGTGGTGGAAACGGCCCGCCGCTACGGCCGCGTCTACCAGACCGGCACGCAGCGGCTGAGCGAGCCGAACCACGTTTTCGCCATCGAGATGGCCCGCACGGGCCGCCTGGGGAAGATCCACACGGCCTACGCCCACATCGCCCCCTGGGACGCTGCCGAGATGCGCCACGATTGGCTGCCGGCCGTGGCCCTGCCGCCCAAGGAGGAAGTGGACTGGGACGCCTGGCTGGGCGCTTGCCCGTGGCGGCCCTACAACCCGGCCTATGTGGCCGGCGAATGGCGGGGCCATTACGACTTCCATACCAGTTGCATCGGCGAGTGGGGCGCGCACACCTTCGCCCAGGCCCAGGCGGGATTGGGTTGCGGAGAGTGCTCGCCGATCGCTTATGAATATGTTGCCAACGACAACGGTGACGGCATGGTGACCCATTTTGCCAACGGTGTGCGAATGATCCTCTCGCGCGGCGACAAGTACTGGCACGGCTCCTGCGGGGAACGCTTCGACGGCAGCGAGGGCTGGGCGGCCGCCGCCGACGGCTACTCGAAGCCCGACGTTTCTTCACCGGCCCTGCTGGGCGAGTTCAAGAAGGTCATCGGCGACTATGTGGCCCGCACGGGCCGGTCGCTGAACCACATGCAGAACTTCATCGACTGCGTCAAGAGCCGCCAGCTCACGGTGGCCAACCCCGAGGTCATGCACCACTCGATGACCACCGTCCACGCCGCCAATATCTGTATGTGGCTGAAGCGAAGCCTGACGTTCGACCCTGTCAAGGAAGAGTTTGTCCGCGACGACGAGGCCAATCACTTCCGCTCGCGGGCCATGCGCGAACCATACGTTTATTAAGTAGAATTGTGTCATGCTAGGAGACGCCCGACGTAGGGTGGGACCAGATCGCGCAGCGAGCGCAGGCCCACCATATCTGAACAACAGTCTGCGGGCACCAAGAGCCAACCGTATCCAAGGAGAATTCACCTTCATGTTGAAGAATAAACATATCGTCCTGGCCGTGGTTTTACTGGCCGCTGCTGCCGTCCCCTGCGTTGCGCAAGAAGCCAAGCTGCTTGCCGTGCTTAAGTCGTCGGGCGCGACGCAAGCCGAAAAAGCAGATGCCTGCCGTCAGCTTGTCCGAGTCGCGACCAAGCAATCCGTTCCGGTGCTGGCCTCACTGCTGGGCGATGAAAAGCTCTCGCACATGGCCCGCTACGCCTTGGAGCCCATCCGCGATCCCTCGGTGGACGAGGCGCTCCGCGCGGCCCTGGGCAAACTCCAGGGCCGGCCACTGATGGGCGTGATCGGCAGTCTCGGCGTGCGGCGCGATGCCAAGGCCGTCGAGGCGATTGCCAAGCTGCTCGGCGGCGCCGACGCCAGCGTGGCCCAGGCTGCCGCCCGCGCCCTGGGCAACATCGGCACGCCCGAGGCCGCCCAGGCCCTGGATGCCGCCCTGGACGGCGCGGCAGGCGCAAAGCAACTCGCCGTTTGCGAAGGGCTCTTCCGTTCGGCCGAGGCACTCTCGGCACAGGAGAAAAGCGAACAAACACAGGCGATCTACGATCGCCTGCGGGGGCTGACGCCGGCCCCGCCACAGGTCCGCGCCGCAGCCTTGCGGGGCGCGATCCTTGTCCGCGGAAAGGCCGGTATTCCCCTCATGGTCGCTGCCATCCGCGGATCGGACCGTACACTAGCCGCCGCAGCCGTGCGCGCGGCCATGGAACTGTCCGGGCCGGAAGTGAGCGCCGCGCTTTGCGGGGAGTTGCCCAAGCTGCCTGTCGACAAGCAAGTGTTGGTGATCCATACGTTGGGCTACCGCGGCGATGCCACGGCCGGCCCCGCCTTGCTCGGGCTGGCCTCCAAAGGCCCGGCAGCAGCCCGGCTGGCCGCGGTCGAGAACCTCACGCATCTGGGCTACGCGCCTGCCCTGCCGCTACTGGCCGGGCTGTCGATGACGGACGACAGCGAACTGGCGAGCGCGGCACGGACGTGCCTGGGCAATTTCCCCGGCCGCGAGGCCGAGGCCGCGATCGTGGGGATGTTGAGCCATAAGGACGCCAAAGTCCGCAGCTTGGCAGTGCAGTTGATCGGGCAGCGGAACATCGCCGGCTCGACTGCCCGGCTGTTCACGGCCGCCGTAGACAACGAAGAAATCGTCCGCCTGGCTGCCTTCAGGCTCCTGCGGCAACAAGCCAGCGCCGCCGACTTGCCCGCCGTGCTGAATATTCTGTTGAATGCCCGTTCGGCGGCCGATATCGAGGCGGCCGAAAACGTGCTGGGCGGCCTCTGCGCCCGCGAGAGCAAGCCCGCCGGCGGAAACGTGGTCATCCTCAAGGCCGAGTACGGCGCGCAGTCGGCAGGTCTGACGGCCGACGTGACCCAGAAGGTGGCCGCCCTGGTCAAGGCCGGCACGCTGGCAATCGACGCCTCGAACGATAACTTCGGCGACCCTGCCAACGGACATCCCAAGAAGCTCCGTGTCGATTACCGCGTCAACGGCATGATCGGCAGCAAGACGGTCAACGAGCAGGAGACGCTCACGATCACGGCCACCTCGACGCCGCCGGCGATTGTCGACGCCATCTGCGGGGCGATCGACGGCGCCCAAGGCGAGGGCAAGCTGGCCCTGTTGCGATCGTTGCGAACGGCCGGCGGCCCCAAGTCGCTGCAGGCCATCCGCACCGCCACGGCCGACGGCAGCGCCCAAGTCAAGGACACGGCCCTCCATATCTTGTGCGATTGGCCCACGTCCGACGCCCTGCCGCAGATCGTCGATTTGGTCGCCACACCGCCGAACAAGACCATCAAGATCCTGGCCTTGCGGGGTCTCGTGCGCCTCGTGCCCCAGGAGGACGCGCCCGATGCAAAGAAGTTCGATACGCTCAGCCGAGCGATGGCCCTGGCCGACGGCAACGAGGAGAAGCAATTGGTTCTCAGCGGCTTGGCGAACATCCCTACGGTCGAGGCGCTGGCGCTGGTTGCATCGCAGTTCGGAAATACGGCCATCCGCGAGGAGGCATGTACGGCGGCGGTGAGTATCGCCGAGAAATTCGCCGACAGTCGCGACGCTCGCATGACCGCCGTGATGCAGCAGGTCGCTAAGCTGACGGCCAACAAGGAGCTTGCCGCCCGGGCAGCGGCGATCGCCGCGGGCCGAGGCGGCAAGTGATTTCTGGTGCGGAGGGCGGCAAGAGCACCCCAGTCAAGTTGTTGGGATGGACCGAGCAACGCGAGCCACGAGATAAGGTCCGGACGATAAATAACTTCCGTGTTTGGCCGTAGGACGGATTGCTAATCCGTCTTGAAATCGCGGACGGATTAGCAATCCGTCCTACGGGTTTTCGCCAGGTTATTCTTCGGCCGGT